>VFQN01000073.1_pt1 | contig 233365 bp, 214 predicted proteins | sample 3512371 | NCBI WGS metagenome assembly VFQN01 (sample SAMN10412370, study PRJNA504923) | tailings metagenome | isolation source: Replicate 2 from Balatoc abandoned mine | place: Philippines: Itogon, Benguet | collected 2017-08-28
AAATTCGGTGAATTATACCTACCGTATGCATGATCCGAGATTGGGGAGATTCTTTGCTGTAGACCCGCTTTCTCCTGATTATGCATGGAATAGTCCGTATGCGTTTAGTGAGAATATTGTAATAAATGCTGTTGAGTTGGAAGGATTGGAAAAGAAAAATGTTTTTATTTATAATCCTGAAACTAAATCTTTTCCAAAAAAACCGAACTATAAAGAAGTTGATAATGGGTTGCAAAAAAATGTGAATGTTTATCTCTATACATATCCGAATGGAGGAGTTAAACGAACCGTTGTTAAAAGCTGGGATGGTACGAAGGTGGTTCGTTCAGAAGGGGCAATGGATATTAGTGTATTACACTCAAGTATGAATACTCCGCAAGGAGGAAAAAAAATTGGACAAGGTAATGGTCATTATGAAACTTCGGCACCATTTACAGGTGGTCAATTTTATGGGAAAGCGGAAGTAAATATGCCAGGATACGGGGGCTATGGTGTTTCAGGAGAACTAAAGGATAATGGAGGAACTGATGGAGGAGCTACGACAGACTCCAAATCCTATGAGAATACAAATTATATGTCAACAAGTCCAGTTCCTGAGATTGGAGTAGAAGTTGGGATTGATGTTCAAACAAAACGTGGAGATAGAGATCAAAAAAAGTATACAGAAGGAGAGATTGGTACCAGTATAGGTGGTGGGTTTTCATTCGTAAGATATACTAACTCTAAAGGTGAGGCTGGTTGGAGACTTTCTTGGGGAATTGATAATCTTATAAGAAGTGATAAATTTAAAGCAAAAATTACAACAACGAATGAATACTAGTAGATTAAATAATACCATTTTATGCGTATTGCTATTTGTAATTACAAACGCGTGTGTGCCATCAAATAAACCATTGAAGAAAGATTCTGCCGGTGAATTAGATAAAATCATTAATGAATTAAAATTGGAAAGATTCAATTACGGATTTGCTAAGCGAAACAAAAATGGTAAAAACGAAGAGTATTTTAAAGTTGATTTAGGTGATATTGATGACTCGACAAATTTTGTTCCATATACTCATCGAATTATAAAATTATTTAATGACAGTGACTATCAATTGAATAAAGTTGATTTTGTGTGCTTCTATTTTACTAAGAATGAAGTCATGGCTGATATTTATGTTTTTTATAAAATAGATCCGAGGACTTTAAATGTGATCGAAGAAAGTAATGATTAGGTAGAGTAGTTTGGGTAGTGTATTCAATAATCACTTTTAGCCAAGTGTAGAAATTAGATAGCTGATTATCAGCTTTATTTTAGTTCAATAATTTAATAAACAAGTGAGGAAGTAGCCTCACTTGTTTTGTTTGGAGGCATTCTTTTCTCAGAAATGAGTATTTTTCTTCGTGTTTTCATCTCTCAAAAGTTCTTTGAAAAGATGCTTTGTAACAGCTACGATTCGGATATCCGCCAATCTACGGATTACTCTCCGTTTGGAGTGACACTAGAGAATCGAAATCTGGTATTGACAGGTGCTGAGAAATCGAGATATGGATTTAATGGTATGGAAAAAGTTGATGAGGTTTCGGGAGATGGAAACAGCTATACAGCTGAATTCTGGCAGTATGATACACGACTTGGAAGAAGGTGGAATGTTGACCCAGTTATAAAACAGCATGAATCACCATACGCCTGTTTTGCTAATAATCCAATTTGGTTTGTTGATCCAACAGGAGCAGATTCATCATTGTTTGATGAAACCAAAGGATTCCTTGTGGCTGAAGGTTTCACAAAAGAAGATGATAAAACTGCTATATGGATAGTAGATACACAATCTGAGGATTACGATAAAAATAACCCTTGGAAAACAGCAAGAAAACTAACTTATACAGTTGGTAAAAGTCAAAAGAAAGGTATTGGAAAAAATAATTTGAGAGAGTTTCACCCATTAGCAGGGAAAGGATGGAATTATGGTGATCAAGTTTACGAAGAAGATTTGTTGGATATGACTACTGAATTTAATGCTTTAGTAGCTGAGTATACACCCTATTTTGCTGAAGTTGGAGCTGAGCATGATAAGAAAATTGCTCAAATTAGGGATTGCTGGGTTTGCAGTTGGGAAAGTTATCAGAATGCGGTTAAGAATAAAGAATATGCACTTATAACTATGGTTGGACCAAATCAACCCTTTGATCTTAAAAGCCGTTCAAGAAACAACCTTGCTTTGATTCCATCATATGCAGCTGTAGTAATCGGTCAATATTCTTTCTGTAATGGACGACTAATGAATTATGATGATTATGGGAATGCGTCATATGGAGCTTGGGGAAGAGCCTATGGATATGATGTTAACCATCTAAAAAATGCTGCTAATTTTGACCAGTTTTTTCATACCGGAACTGATGATCCAGGTCGGGATCAATATTTTGTGCAATATGGTTATTGGCGATTAAATTTTTAATAATGATGAAATTCTGTTTAATCCTTCTTATATCTGTTGGATTCGGTTATAGTGTTCTTGAATCTATTGATTATTATTCAATGGAAGATATATATATAAATCGTTTAGTGTATAACAAAAGTGATAGTACGTTATTTTCTGGAACACTGAAAATTTCAGATAAAGGTTCCACTTATAAAATATCTTTTACTAATGGATTGCCTCATGGTGAATATGAGGAAGTGTTAAATGGCGGGGATTATGTTTGTAAAGGAGAATATCTCGATACAAAATCTATTTTTAGTTCAAAAACTAATGATATTTTGAAAGGTGATACTATTATTTTGGACTACTGGTCAGAAGGTGGGCTTGAATCAGATCCGATGCACTTAAATTTTTACATATTAAAAGAAAATATTTTTTTTAACCAAAAACAGAAAAAAAATCATTTAAAAGCATTGATCAAAAATTTTGTAAAGGATACAAAAAAAATGGATTATAAATATTTAAGAATTTGCTTCGTTGATAATGTCTTTGAATGGAAAAAAGAAATATCTTTCGATTTTGTTAAGACAAAAGAAGGATTTATTGAAGATGGTAGTGAATAAGGGAACAGGTAGTGTACTCAATAATCACTTTTAGCAAGATTTAGAAAAAAGATAGCTGATTATTAGCTTTGTTTTAGTTCAATAATTTAATAAACAAGTGAGGAAGTTCCCGTTTGGGAATGCACAATCAGCGTGTTCCTTTGCTGGGCTCACAAAACGATGTGTATTCTATGGAACGCGTGAATCACCGCATCGGGGAAAGAACCTACGAGTTGAGCAATCATTTGGGGAATGTATTGAGCGTGGTGAGTGATAAACTGATGCCGGTTGATTATGAAGCGTCACGTACAATTGCTCTTTTTGATGACCAATTTGATACACCGGGAGATGTGAGGGGCTGGGGGCATAATTATTATCCTTATGATTCTGGTTTTCCATTGTTACCCTCATCATCTTATGAACTGACTTCAGTTGGAGGAGGTCTTCGCTTAAAGACAGGGTGGGATGGTATTGATAATATCTATAAAGCGGCGAACTACATTGCTGATCCATGGACAATTTATACGCTTACCTTTGATATTACGCAGCTTGATGAACCAGGAACTCATTTAGAAATGTTTTTAGATGGAACTAGCCAAGTATGGTTTTTAGATCATGTAGGAAGTTATACCTATTCTTACTATCTTGGAGATCCAAGTACATGGGAAAATCCGTATTTAGGAGGTATTCTGATTTCAAATTGGAGTTGCGACTCAGTTACTTTTGATAACATGAAATTAACGTACGAATCGCAACCATATGCTTTCTTCAGGGCGGATATCCGCCAATCTACGGATTACTCTCCGTTTGGGGTAATCCTGGAAAACCGGAACCTGGTATTGACAGGCGCTGAGAAGTCGAGATATGGCTTTAATGGAGAAGAGAAGGACGACGAATTAAAAGGAGCAGGAAATAGCTATGATTTTGGGGCGAGGATGTTAGACCCGAGAGTAGGAAGGTGGTTGAGTCTTGACCCATTGGCAATAGTATATCCTAGTCTAAGTCCGTATAATTTTGTGAGTAACTCACCAATGATTTTCATAGATCCTGATGGAGAAAAAATCAAATTTGCTAAATCTTTAGATCCTGAAATTAAAAGAGCGTACAGAAGCCAAATACGTTATTTGAAACACAATTCGCCTACCTTTAAAGCAATTTATAGGGATTTAAAAAGATCGGAAAATGTTTATACTCTTAATAAAACTGATCAACTAGATGGTGATAAATATGACGTAGAAACAAGAGAAATTAGGATTAATTTTAAAGGTAATAGTCAAGATATTAAAACACATTTGGTCATTGCTCATGAATTGGGGCATACTTGGAGGGATATGATGGATTTGGATATTAAAGAGGAAGATTCACCATATTGTTATGATTCACCTACGACAGAGGGGACGATTGAGCATCAGGTATTTATGATAAAAAAATCTTTCTCAATGGAATTTGAAGGTCTGCATATTGAAAATGTCATAAGAGCCGAATTAGGTGAACCATTAAGAGATATATATGACGTGAAAACAGATTTTACAGTGAAGGATCAAGATCCAAACAGTGAGAATCCTAGATTTGATTTTAATAAGAAAATCTTAGCTCAAGTTATAATAACTAAAGATGGCAACTACGATTACAAAGAAGAAGCTAATCATTACGAAGAATTATTTAAAAGGAAATGGGATGTTAAAGAAATTGATGTAACCAAATATGATGAAGATAAATACACTAAATCAAATCATTAAAGTAGTTTTCTTAATGATAAGTATAAATTCCAGAGCTCAAGATGAAAGAGTTTCACCGGATGGAAATTATACTCTAGTAAAATATGGGGATAGTATTGATTCAAAAGAACCGGATATTTTATTGAGAAAACTTTTTAATCAGAGAGAGCTTACCTTTTCAGGTTATGACGTATTCGTTTCATATATTGGCCAAACTACAAAAGTTGAACATTATGTAATCAAAGACTCATTGATTAATAGATACGACTATATTCTTGATTACAAAAAGGATACTTTTCAGCTGGATGAAAATATTCTTCAATGTAGAATAATTCTAAATAATTCAAGTAAATTTCCTTTTGGAGCTGGTAATTATGGTGTTTACAAGAATCTAACACAACCGATACATTCTTATTATAAGATAATTAATGTTTATCAAAATAATATAATGGTTTTTAGAATGGTTTTACAATCTGTAAGCTATCAGAATAAGTTTCTACCTGATTTTAAAGAGTTGCAAAGTTTAAAATTGATGCTGGTTGAGTTTGATTAAAATATTATCGCGGTAGTGTCTTCAATGCATTTATGGGTCCCGTACTCAATAATCACCTTTAACCAATTGTGAAAAGTAAATAGCTGATTATCAGTTTTATTTTAGTTCAATAATTTAATAAACAAGTGAGGCTACTTCCTCACTTGTTTTGTTTGGAGGTATTCTTTTCTCAGAAATGAGTATTTTTCTTGGTGTTTTCATCTCTCAAAAGTTTTTAGGGAAGTTTAGAGAAACAGGGTTAAATCTTTAATATTCATTTATGAAATATCTACTTTCTTTTCTTTTTTATAGCATTTCCATTATTTTGTTTAGTCAAAGCTCTAATGGATTAGGTAAGTATCATGAAAAAGAGACATACTATATTGAAACCTATGGCTTAGAAGAGGCAAATACCATTAATTATATTAAATTAATTCTTCAGGATACTAATAATGTTGTGCTTTTAGATAAGTACGGATCTTTTTTAATGAATTCTCTTTTCAAAGAACATTATAGATTTTTTGATGGAGAAGAACCTCTTTGCGAGCTTAGGTTGAAAGCACTACAAAGTGAATTTAATTCCAGTAGACTTATTGGCTATAATTATCGAATTAATGAAGGTTTTCCTGATTATTTTTTCAAGAACTTGGATAATGAATTTTATCAGCGAATAATTGATTCACTTCATTCAAAAGATATCGCTTTTTTTGTGAAAGCTACAGATTCTATTGGGAAGAAGACTTTATGTAATGTTTTCGTAAGACAGTTTTCTTTATCTAGAGTTGATTCACTTTTATTAAACAACATGATATTTGGAATCCCGTTTAATCAACAAGCTTTTCTGGAAATAGGTTGGGATAAGAATTTTTATTTTTTATTTTCAGATTATGGACTTAAACAAGGGATAGAAACTTTTATAGATACTCATGTGGCTTCCAATCATAATGTCATTTTATTCTTGCCGATCAAAGGTGATAGAAAACAAGCACTGCTAAATGTCAAAAATAAAATTAAAGGGGCAAGGAAAATGGCTTTATTTACACCTCTAAAACCAGATTTTTTACCATCTGGAATTAAGTTTTCGTCAGAGTGTATAATTAATTCGAATCAGTATTCTAAAATTAGTTTCATCTTATTAAAAGAACTTGATATGTGTTGGTGGTCGTCAAAATAATGTAATGCCAAAATCTGGTGTTAGTGCAAATATTTTGAATGGAAGAACTTTCATTATATGAGTACAGCAACAATACTTAAATGGGCAGCGAATGATCAGCTAGATAAAAATAAAACACCATGAAAAAATGGAGAACGATAGATAAAATTCTTTTATTAATAGCTATACTTCTGTTTCCGGCACTGTGTTTTTTTGGTGAGTTTACAATGATTTGGAATGAGACAACATGTGCTAAAATCTTGTATTTAGACAAAATTAAAGGATCAACATATGTTGTTTATGAGTACTCCGTTGATCAGGAAGTGAAAATAAATAGAAAGAGTATTGTCTACTTTAAATTTAAAGAGTTAAAAAAATTAAAGGAAAAGGAATGTTTTTGGATTTCTTATTCAACAATATATCCGTCAAATACAAGGATTATTGATAAAGATATTGGTAATGAATAATAGGGGGTAGAGTATCAAATTGTCATCAGGACAAAAAACAAAGTATAATAGGTTGTTTAAAATATTTCTTCTCAGAAGTAAGCGATTTTTGAAGTTAAATTCCTCAGGATCACAATCAATTTCAATTTTAGAACAAGGTAGACCATGCGGACAGTAATTATAATGATGATATGCTTACAAAGTGTTAGAATCTTTGGACAGACGATAGGGAATGAATTAGATTCTTCTCATTTCAGATATATGAAATGTTTAGAGGACTATAGCTCGATGATTGATAGCTCTAATAATTTAAACTCACAATTTATTGGATTTAAAGATTCAACTGCGAATTGTGTGATTTTTTTTGATCGGAAACACGAAATTTTTTTGAAACCGTTTTATCATAGAAATTCTGATATACTATCATACTTTAGTTTATTTGATTCAAAAGGAAAAATAATGATGCATTGGTACGTTGCTTCTGAATTGAGTCCAACAACATTAATTGTGATCGAATTATCGCATAACAATGAAATAATATATAGAGTGGGTATGGAAAAGGGAGGTAAATCACATTTTCACGGTTTTAGTAAAAGGTTGTTTACTCAGTATCCAATGGAATTAATACCGACCGATTTCAATCTTTGTATTGATGAACTACTTAAAAAATATAATAAAGAAAAGCGATAATTGATGGTGGTACTGTACTTTCATGTCTAAGTTTTTTGAAAAAGGAATCAAAGTTACAGCCTCTGATTTGGTGCTTCTTAGTTGATGGCAAAAAGTAAATTCGAGAAGAGCACAAGATAAAAAAAACGAAATGAGAAATATAAAATATTTGCAGATCACCATATTGGGACTAATTGGTTTGAATATTTTCATGATTGTTTTTTGGATGAATGACCATAAAAACAAAGTCAATAATTCAACGCATCATAAAAATCATTTATTAACTCTTGACACACTTGAGGTGAGTGATTCGACTTTTTTTAAAATTCGAAGAGAAGGTAGTATTAAAACAATTGAACTTTATATATATTCTAAATTAAAGGATGATGCTACTTTAATTGAAACGATTGATTTTCATTCGAATGGTTGCGTCAAAAAAATTGAGACCATAGGTTTAAAACATTCAAAGAAAAAAATGAAAGATGGATCCGTCTATATGTATAATGTCAATACACTTTTATTTGACAATTCATTAAACCTGGAATCTTACTATTTAACGAAAAATTACAATGTTGTAGCGAACAGTGAAGAACAGCTATCGGTGATCAATTCCAGGGTAGTGTATCAAAATACCATCTGGGCAAAAAAAGAAAATAATGGAAGAAAAAGGAGTTGTTTTATTAATTCTGAAGGTAAATGAACAACCATTAATTGCTCATAGATTGGTATGGGTTCTTACTAGGAAATTCGAAATTTTCAATTATTTAGATGTTTTAAATGAATGTTTAAATGAGGGAATAATAGAAAGAATAAATAAACCATTTAAAGAGATGGGGAGTTATTTGATTACTGATTTGGGACTATTGACATTAAACAAGATGTTAGATGTTGGTTTGTTTGACGAGTTGTCGAAGAAATATGAAAACAATCTCGTTGATTGGTTGAAGGGGTAATGCACTTAAATTTGTGCCTGTAAAATTGATATGAAAAAGTTTAATATTCTATTTTCCACCATACACTTTTCGTTAGGGATATTTTGTATCTCGGCACATGATATTTACCGTGCTTCCATTTTTGAGATGATTCTAGGGAAGAGCATTGAGCTTTCCTTTACTTCACTATCCGTGATGTCATTATGCTTTTTTCCGCTTTACGTTGCTTTGTTCACAATGAAACATGAATTTATTCGGGCATTGGTTCTTACAATTTTGCTTGTAGAAATTCTTTTCATTTTTCCTTGGATTTACTTTGACCCGGATCAGAACATGATGTAAATCAGGTAACAGTATTCTTACTTTAACCAAAAAACACTCCTACCACACAAACGCCTCTTCGTGAAACCAATTATCATGAACCCGTAAAGTTTGCTCGATCATATCCCGCACGCAGCCTTTTCCACCGAAATACGGCGATTGATAATGCGAAACATGCTTGATTTCAATGGCAGCATCCTGCGGACAAGCAGCCATTCCGACCATGCGCATCACCTGGTAATCCGGAAGATCGTCACCCATATACAAAACCTCTTCGTCCTGGAACTGGTATTTTTCCTTGATTTGTTTGTAAACAGCCACTTTGTCGGAAGAGCGCAAATGAACCTCTGAAACACCTAAATGAAGCAAGCTGTTTTTCACGTCATCGGAATTTCCGCCTGTGATGATGAATACTTTGTATCCTTTCTTTACAGCGTATTGGATGGCGTAACCGTCTTTCGAGTTCAGTCCGCGCAACAATTCTCCGTGATAGGGAATCACCGTTCCGTCAGTCAAAACACCGTCGATGTCGAAAATAAAAGTGGAAATGTTATTCAAGCGCTCTTTGTAACTAATCATCTTATTTGTGGTGTTTGATAATACTGTTCGTCAATGTCTGGTAAATGGTTCGTTTATCCGGATCGAGAAGTTGCAGGTGTTTCTGCAAAGTACTCTGATCATTGCGGACAGCCGGACCGGTTAAAATATCGTGCGGGTCGTTATTCTGAATTTTTTCGATCGTTTGATTGATCAATGGTTTCAACCAATCGAATTCGATGTCGTGTTCCTTGCAGTAATGAGCCGCCAGGTCGATGATGTGATTGGTGAAGTTATTGGCGAATACGGCTGCAACGTGCAGGTATTGGCGTTTTTCTTCCGAAAGTTCGATGGCATTTCCGCTGAGTTCATTCGCCAAACCGATCAGGAAACTTTTGAATTTCGGATCATGAGCCTCAATGAAAATAGGAAGCCCGTCCCAATGAATGGCTTGATCAGCCTTGAAACTTTGAAGCGGGTAGAAGGTGCCGATCGCGTGTTTGGTCTCCAGGTGATTCAGATTGACTGTTCCGGAAACCGAAACAACCGGCACATATTTCGAAATCAGGCGAACCATTTCAACCATGTTGTTGTCATTCACAGCACAAAAGACCAGGTCGAAGTCAATGAATTCCTTAAAATCATTGGTGAATTGAACTTCTTTCGGTGCAACCAGGTTCGGAAGGATGTTTCCCGATCTGGAATAAACAGTCAGTTGATTGTGTCCTAATTCGATCAATCGCTGCAGAAAATGAATTCCCACATTTCCCATTCCAACGATCCCGATTTTCAATTTTTGGTTCATGTTTCAAAGTTAAAATTTATTCATGATTTGGGGAACCACATAGACACATAGAACACATAGTTTTTTGATTCAAACACTACTCATGATTGAATCTTTACTTACGCTTAAGTAAAAAAATACAGTTCATTAATTTTATAGATTCTATGTGGTTCACTCAACCTCCCGCAAATATCCTTCGTGTCTTTGTGCCATAGTGGTGATTTATTGCAGCGAAGCTGTCTTCCAAACACCCACAACAGCTATGTGTTCTATTTATCTATGTGGTCAAAAAAAAGGCAATCCTTTCGAACCGCCTCTGTATTTCTTATTTTCCGTGACATTGTTTGTACTTCTTACCACTTCCGCAAGGACAAGGATCATTTCGACCTATTTTAGGTTCTGTTGAAACGATCGGTTGTTGTTTCTCGCGTTGCGGAGCCGAATTACGCATTGCTTCTTCGTATCCTTCACTTCCTGTAAAACGTTGTTCCGTATTGCCGGAAGTTGATTCGATCTGAGCTTTCTCGTAATTGTTCTGAGCAACTTCTCTGTTTGTTGTCTTCACCTCGTCGATCTGATCTCTCGGAACGTCTGCTTTCACTAAGAATTCAACTGTTTCGTTGCTCAAACGTGCGTTCATTGCCTTAAACAATTCGAATGATTCCAATTTGTAGATCAGCAACGGATCTTTTTGCTCGTAAACAGCCTGCTGTACCGAAGTACGCAAATCATCCATTTCACGTAAATGCTCTTTCCATTCGTTATCGATCATTCCCAATACGATGTTGCGCTCCAAAGCACTCGGAACAGAAGCTCCGTTGGATTCATATGCTTCTTTCAAGCTAACAACCAAAGGCATTGTCTTGACACCGTCAGTAATCAAATACTGGATGTTTTGGTATTGGTGCGACATCGTTTCGTAAACATGCTTGATCTGAGGCATGGAAATTTCAGCTAAACGCTCGTTTTTCGCATTGTAATATTCCATCACACCGTCATACAAATCGTTTACCAAATCATCGTATTTACCGCTTTTGAATTGCTCTTCCGGAATAGGAGAATCCATTCCGATAATGCGGATCATATCGACATTGAACTCGTCGAAAGAACCTCCCTGGTGTTTGGTAACCAATCCTTCGATTACGTCATAGAACATATTGGAAACGTCTACTCCTAAACGGTCACCGAACAATGCATTGTGACGTTTTTTGTAAATCGCTTTACGCTGAGCATTCATTACGTCATCGTATTCCAATAAACGCTTACGGATTCCGAAGTTGTTTTCTTCTACTTTTTTCTGTGCACGTTCAATGGATTTTGAAACCATGCTGTGCTGAATCACTTCACCTTCTTTCAATCCCAAACGGTCCATGATACGCGCAATACGCTCAGAACCGAACTTACGCATCAAATCATCTTCCAATGAAACAAAGAACGTGGAAGATCCCGGATCTCCCTGGCGACCTGAACGACCACGCAACTGTCTGTCAACGCGGCGGGAATCGTGTCTTTCAGTACCGATAATGGCCAAACCTCCGGCTTCTTTTACACCTTCACCCAATTTGATGTCGGTACCACGACCTGCCATGTTCGTTGCAATCGTTACAGCTCCTGCTTTTCCGGCTAAAGCTACGATTTCAGCTTCTTTCTGGTGGTATTTCGCGTTCAATACCTGGTGTTGAATGTTACGCATTTTCAACATACGACTCAACAACTCGGAAATCTCAACGGTTGTTGTACCAACCAATACAGGGCGTCCGGCTTCAACCAGTTTGTTTACTTCTTCAATAACGGCAGCGTATTTCTCACGTGCAGTTTTGAATACCAAATCGTTATCATCTTTACGGGAAATCGGACGGTTGGTCGGAATGACTACGACATCCAATTTGTAAATATCCCAGAATTCTTTTGCTTCTGTTTCCGCCGTACCGGTCATACCTGCCAATTTGTGGTACATACGGAAGTAATTCTGAAGGGTAACCGTAGCGTACGTTTGTGTAGCAGCTTCTACCGTTACATTCTCTTTTGCTTCGATCGCCTGGTGAAGTCCGTCCGAATAACGACGACCTTCCATGATACGACCTGTCTGCTCATCAACGATTTTGATTTTTCCGTCCATGATCACATATTCCACTTCTTTTTCGAAAAGAGTATATGCTTTCAATAATTGAGAAACAGAGTGAATACGTTCTGATTTTACCGTGTAATCACGAATCAGGACTTCTTTTTTATCGTTAAACTCTTCTTTCGGAAGACTTTGTTTTTGCAATTGTGCAATTTCCGAAGAAATATCCGGCATCACGAAGAAATTGCGGTCTTCATTTCCGGAAATCAGGTCAATTCCTTTTTCCGTTAATTCAACCGTGTTTTGTTTTTCATCGATTACGAAGAACAACTCCACGTCGATTTTCTTCATTTGCTTCCCTTGCTCAGCCATGTAGTGGTTCTCTACTTTCTGCAAGTGAGATTTAATTCCCGGCTCAGACAAGAATTTGTGTAATGCTTTGTTTTTCGGCAAACCTCTGTGAGCACGCAACAAGGCGATACCACCCTGATCCAATGCCGTTTTTTGATCCAAACCGTCAACTGTACCACCGTTGATAACTGTCAAAAGTCTTTTTGCATCTGCCAAAGCCTGGTTTACATATTTACGTTGTGCCTCAACGATCAATTCCACACGCGGCTTCAATTCGTAGAATTCGTGCTGATCACCTTTCGGAGTTGGTCCGGAAATAATCAATGGAGTACGAGCGTCATCAATCAAAACGGAATCGACCTCATCGACAATCGCAAAATGGTGTTTGCGTTGTACCAAATCTTCCACAGCGCTCGCCATGTTGTCACGCAAATAATCGAAACCGAATTCGTTGTTCGTACCGAAAGTAATGTCGGCCATGTAAGCTTCTCTGCGCGATTCGGAGTTTGGTTGGTGCTTATCGATACAATCTACTCTTAAACCGTGGAATTGGTACAAAGGTCCCATCCACTCAGAGTCACGTTTTGCAAGGTAGTCGTTCACTGTTACAACGTGTACACCTTTCCCTGACAATGCATTTAAATAAACGGGAAGCGTTGCAACCAATGTTTTACCTTCTCCCGTTTGCATCTCAGCGATGTTTCCGCGGTGCAATACAGCTCCACCCATCAACTGAACGTCGTAATGAACCATCACCCATTCAACAGCTGCTCCGGCTGCAGTCCATTTGTTGCTCCAAACAGCCTGGTCGCCTTCAATCGTAATTCCGTCTTTTTTTGTCGCTAATTCCTTATCGAAATCCGTTGCGGTAACAGTCAGCTGACCATTGGTTGCCCAACGTCTCGCAGTTTCTTTTACAACAGCAAAAGCTTCCGGAAGGATTTCTTCCAACACTTTTTCAATCGTTACGTTTACTTCTTTTTCTTTTGCATCGATGCTTTCATAGATCGCTTCTTTCTGATGCAAAGGCATATTGATATCGTTTGCCTTTTTAGTTAAGTCAGCAATTTCTGCTTCCAAACCTGCAATGGCATCTTGTACTTGTTTTCTGAATTTGGTTGTTCTACCACGGAGTGCGTCGTCAGACTCGTTTTGTAGTGTGCTGAATATTGCTCCGACCTGTTGGATAACCGGTTGGTATTTTTTCTGGTCAGTAGCTGACTTATCGCCTAAGATTTTTTTTAAAATTCCTCCTAACATGGTGTTTATTATAAATCGAAGTCAAAAATAATGAAATTCCCGATGCTTCTTTGATTAATTGAATGCTCCCTGTCATAAATTATTCCAAAAGACGTTAAACTGACAGATTGTCGCAAATGGGCGCTAATTGTCAGTTAGTTTGTTCGAAACAAAATCAGAATGTCGGTATTTCATGTCGCGAATATGCCTTATCTTTGCAGGCATGCAAGAAATGATCCTTATCCTTGATTTCGGTTCGCAATACACGCAGTTGATTGCGCGCCGGGTACGTGAATTGAATGTTTATTGTGAAATCCATCCCTGGAATAAAGTTCCGGAACTGGGTACACATATTAAAGGTGTGATTTTGTCGGGAAGTCCGTTTTCCACAAGAGACCCTGAATCTCCGAAACCGGATTTGAGTGCAATCAAAGGGAAATTCCCGTTGTTGGGAGTTTGTTTCGGTGCGCAGTACATGGCTCAGAATTTCGGAGGAGAAGTGCTTCCGTCAACAATCCGTGAATACGGCCGTGCAAACTTATCTTTTGTAGATGATTCGAACGAGTTGGTTCATGGAATGTCCATGGGTTCCCAGGTTTGGATGAGCCACGGAGATACGATCAAAAGTGTTCCGGATTCCTATAAAATCATTGCTTCTACCAAAGATGTTCATGTAGCAGGTTATGCGATCAAAGGAGAAACAACGTACGGAATTCAGTTCCACCCGGAAGTGTACCACTCGTTGGAAGGAGCGATCTTGCTGAAAAACTTTGTAGTTGAAATCTGTAAATGTTCTCAAAACTGGACACCGGATTCTTTTGTGGAAAGCACGGTAGCTGAATTGAGAGCAAAATTAGGAAACGATAAAGTGATTTTAGGATTGTCCGGAGGAGTGGATTCTTCCGTAGCGGCAATGCTCTTGCATAAAGCAATCGGTGAAAACCTTCACTGTATTTTCGTTGATAACGGATTATTGCGTAAAAATGAATTCTCTTCCGTACTGGAAAGCTATAAAGGACTTGGATTAAATGTAAAAGGAGTAGATGCTTCTGCTGATTTTTACAACGCATTGTCCGGGTTAACCGATCCTGAATTGAAACGAAAAGCAATCGGGAAAGTGTTCGTAGATGTGTTCGATGCCGAATCGAAACTGGTAACGGATGCGAAGTGGTTAGGACAAGGAACGATTTACCCGGATGTGATCGAATCTGTTTCTGTAAACGGAGGACCGTCACAAACCATCAAATCTCACCACAATGTGGGAGGTTTACCTGATTACATGAAATTACAGGTGGTAGAACCTTTGAGATTGTTGTTCAAAGACGAGGTGAGACGTGTGGGAAGATCCTTGGATTTACCAGCAGCGATTTTGAATCGGCACCCGTTCCCGGGACCAGGTTTGGGAATCCGTATCCTTGGTGAAGTAACAGCAGAAAAAGTACGCATCTTGCAGGAAGTAGACGCTATTTTCATCGACGGATTGAAAGAACACGGTTTGTATAACGACGTGTGGCAGGCAGGAGCCATTTTCCTTCCGATTCAATCAGTAGGTGTAATGGGTGACGAAAGAACCTATGAAAACGCAGTGGCGCTTCGTGCGGTAAGCTCTACCGACGGAATGACGGCTGACTGGTGTCATTTACCTTATGAATTTTTAGCATTGATTTCAAACAAGATCATCAACCAGGTGAAAGGAATCAATCGCGTAACGTACGATATCAGCTCGAAGCCGCCGGCAACGATCGAATGGGAATAAAATCCATTCTGGCACAACTCTTGAATTAAAGAATTCTGTTTTTAAGTCTTGTACTGAAAGACAGGAGAATGAATTTTATAGAATAAGAATGGGTTTTTAGGTTCAAAGTGTTCAGGGAAATCAATGATTGAACTTTTGAACTCTTTAACCTTTTGAACTGGTGATACCAGGATTTGATGGAAAATCCAGATCACTTATTCTAAGAACAAAATATATTTGAAAGGTATGAAATACTTCTTTTTAATCTGTATACTGACTTTTTCAACCGGCCTGTTTGCACAAACAGATACCAAAGATTGGGTCTATGAATATTCCAACGGAAAGAAGTACGCGGTTCACGTGGCTCAACCGGGAAATACCTTGTGGGGAATTCACACAACCTATAATGTTCCGGTAGACGATATCGTTGCTGCAAATCCGGGAATTGAAAAAGGCGTGAAGGAAGGATTTCGTTACCTGATTCCGCTTGGTGGAGCAGATATGAAAGTTCTGAGCGGCACGATTGTACGCGAACATACGGTTGAAAAAGGTGAAACAGCCTTTTCGATTGCGAAGAAATACAACTGTTCGGTCGACGATTTGTTGAAATACAATCCCGGAATTGACAAAGGATTGAAAGTAGGGCAGGTCTTGAAAGTGATTATCGCGCCAACGAGTGAGCAGGCAAATCCGACGGTTAAACCGACAGAAAAACCTGCTGTCAGCACTCCATCCGTAACTTTTACGGATACGGTGTTGGTTTACGAAGTAAAGAACAGCGAAACCTTGTATACGCTTTCAAAGCGTTTTATGGTTCCGGTAAATGATTTGCAGAAATTCAACAACCTGAAATCAACCAATATTAAATCGGGAGATATCTTGAAAATTCCGTTGAAAAAGGAAAATGTGAAGCAAGTTCCGATTCGTGAGGTAAAGCCAAAAGAGGAAGTGCGGAAAGTCGATGATGAGTTGATCTTCAAAGCGAAAACCAAATACAATATTGCCGTTCTGCTTAGTTTCGGTTTGAATGATAAAGGAAACACCGGATTGAAAAACCTGGCAACGGAGTTTTACATGGGAGTTGAATTGGCTGCCGATTCATTGGAGAAGCTTGGATTTGATGCAACCATCAAAGTCATCGATTTGCCGATGGATTCAGTAGGAATCATGCGAGTTCTGAATACCCCGGAAATGAAGGATATGGATTTGATTTTTGGTCCTTTGGTTCCTCAAAGCGCAGACATCGTAGGAAGATGGTGCGGAAAACAAAAAATCCGAATGGTGTGTCCTTCTGCTTGCAACAGTTCGTTGCTGAAGAACAATCCGTATATCTATGCTTCGGTTACAACTGACATGACGCAGCAGGAAATCCTGGCAAAATATACGATTGAGAAGTATAAAACAGCTCAGATCATCCTGATTAATCCGGGAATTGCAAAAGACCAGGAATTGTTTGATGCTTACAGAAAAAGATTCATCGAACTTTCCAAGAAGAATGGAAATGTGAAACTGATCGAAGCCAAATTATCCGATTATTCCACGTTTATCCGTAAAACCGGGGAATCAGTGGTTGTTCTTCCAACAAGAGACAAAGGAACCGTATTGAACTTCATCAATTCATTGCATAAATCGGTTGGAAAACTGCAGAATGCAGACGTAACCGTGATGGGAGTAAAAGAATGGGGTGGTTTTGATGATATTGCAGGATATTACAAATCGAAATACAAAATTACCTGGGCTTCTTCCAGCGATTTGAATTATTCCTTACCGGATACACAGACTTTGTTGCGTTTATACCGCAAAAAGTACCGTGCAGATATGAACAAAGCGGGAGCACACGGATTTGACGTGGTGTATTACTTCACAAGAACTTTGTTGATGAAAGAAGAAGTTCCGAGTGAAGTGGTGAATGCTTTTGACCTGAAAGTAGCTGTTCCGGGTGGAGGATATGAAAATCAATCCTGCTTTATCCTGAAGCATGAGGATTATGAATTAATTCGTGTTGGTGTATTCTATGAATAAGGAAACGATCGGGCAGGAATTCAGAGCGTTGCAATTATTCATTTGCAATGAATTGGAACGGATTGACGGAAAAGCAACCTTCTCCGAAGATCCCTGGGAACGTGCCGAAGGCGGTGGTGGAAAAACACGTACCATTCGTCACGGAGCCCTGATTGAAAAAGGTGGAGTTGCATTTTCAGAAGTGTACGGTCCGGTTTCGGATGAAATGAAAGCACAGTTGAAACTGGACGGAAATCATTTCTATGCGACTGGAGTTTCCATTGTTTTGCATCCCAATAATCCACACGTCCCGATCATCCATATGAATGTGCGTTATTTCGAACTGGATAACGGAATTCATTGGTTTGGCGGAGGAATTGATCTGACGCCGCATTATGTGATTCACGACCATGCTGTTTTGTTTCACCAGAAATTAAGAACGATTTGCAATAAATACGACGATTCCTTCTATTCCAAATTCAAAGAATGGGCGGACGAATATTTCTATTTGCCGCACCGGAAAGAAACCCGGGGAATCGGTGGAATCTTTTTTGATCATCTGAACAATCATTTCCAGTTGAACAAAGAACAATTGTTCCGTTTTTGCCTGGATTTGGGAGAAAGTTTCCCGTTCCTGTATGAAGAACAGGCAGGTTTCGGAAGAGACAAAACGTTTACAGAAGCTGAAAAATTGTGGATGCATTACCGCAGAGGACGCTATACCGAATTCAACCTGGCCTTCGACAGAGGGACAAAATTCGGATTGTATTCAGGCGGAAGAACGGAATCTATTTTAATGAGTTTGCCGCCAATGGCAGAATGGGAGTATAATTACATCCCTGCGGAAGGTTCTCCGGAAGCCGAAACACTCGACTACCTTAGAAAGAAGCACAGCTACATCTAATTGAAAGTTAAAATTGAAAAAGGTAAAAGTGAAAAAGTAGGTTCGTACTCGTTGTGAAGCACAAGACTTATTGCGAACATCGATTTTTCCTTTTTTCAATTTTGCATTTTGCATTTTGCATTTTCAATTTTTAACGACAATCTTAGTCTGATGTAAATATCTTTAAGATTCCTTCAATAGCTGTTATTTTTAACATAATCAATTTCATTTTTAGGCAACCATCCCTTCATTCTTCCGTAACTTTGATGTATCAATAATTGATTAAATGATTGTGAAGAAAAGTTACATCGGACTGATGCTGATCAGTTTGATGAATCTGGCTGGAAGTATAGTATATTCTCAGATTCAACCGGCGTGCCCGAACGCCAATTTTGCGCAGGGAGGTTTTAATAACTGGAATGCATTCACGGGGGATTATAACAATCCATTTGCAACTCCGGGACTTGTTTCAGGAAGACATACTTTAATCAGTACGCCGGGAACGGATCCTTATACCTGTGGTGGATTACCTTATTTACCTACCGGATCATTTGTTGTAGCCCGTCTTGGAAATAACATTACCAATGCAGAAGGTGAAGCCCTTCGCTATTCCATGACAGTATCAACCGATAACGCTTTATTGATTTATAAATATGCGGCAGTTCTGGAAGATGCGGGACATGCGCCGAATGAGCAGCCAAAGTTGACTTTAAAAGTTTTGGATCAGGCGGGAAACCAGATTGGTGGTCCGTGTGGTGTGTATGATGTGTATGCGGGACAACCAGGGCAGAACTTTCAGACGTGTGCCGGAGTTTCCTGGCTGCCATGGTCTACAGCTGCATTGGATTTATCAGCTTTTATCGGGCAAACAATCCAGGTGGAATTTACAACACGTGATTGCAGTCTTTCCGGCCATTTCGGATATGCTTATGTGACCATGAGCTGTCAGCCATTAAGATTAACAGTACAATACTGTCAGGGAACCAACAATGCAACGCTAACAGCTCCGACAGGATTTAGCAGTTATTTGTGGAGCACAGGTGCAACAACACCGTCAATTACAATTCCCAACCCGACAACCGGGACAACTTATTCGTGTCAATTAACAACCATTACAAATACAGGATCTTGTTCCGTAACTGTAGATGTAGACGTTGAACCTACAGTTGTTGTTCCGGAATATACCTATACACAAAACTGCGGTCAGTTGAATGTGCAGTTTACGAACGCTTCTACCGTAAATAACAACGTGATTGTTGCTAACGTGTGGAATTTTGGCGATGGAACAACTTCCACTACGGCAAACCCGAATCATACGTATACCACTCCCGGAATTTACAATGTCCGTTTGATTTCCTATGAAACGACCGGATGTAGAGATACGATTATCAAACAAGTCACGGTAAAGTCCATTCCTACGGCAGATTTCACGGTAACGAATACCTGTATGCTTGCTCCGACAACGATGACGAATACTTCTACCGATCTGATTAACCAGAATATGACTTATTCCTGGGATTTCGGAGATGGAACACCATTGCAAACCGGAGCAAATCCGACACATACTTATCAGCTTGCGGGAACGTATCAGATTACTTTAGTTGCAACAAACGCAGACGGTTGTACGCATACACGGGTTCGGAATATTACCGTTTACGGATTGCCGGCTGTTGAGGCCGGAGCAGATCAGCAGCTTTGTCCGTACACTCCTTTAACGGTGAGTGGTTCGGGTGCGGTTTCTTATACCTGGAATAACGGAGCAGTCAATGCAACACCGTTTATTCCGACAGTTGACGGAAAATACATCGTGACTGGTACAGATGCAAACGGTTGTCAAAACAAAGATTCCCTGATGGTCACATTCTTACCGGCTCCGGTTGTTTCTGCAGGACAAGATGTAACGGTTTGTGAGAATACACCGGTTACATTCACAGGAACAGGTGCGGATAATTACGATTGGTCACACGGTATCACCGACGGACAAGCATATACTCCGGCTGTGGGAACGTACGAGATTGTGATGCACGGTTATGACGCGAGCAATTGCTTCGGATTGGATACGGTTCAGTTGGTTGTGAATCCGCTTCCGCTTGTGAATGCAGGAGCAGATCAGATTATTTGTGAAGGATCTTCAACTGTTTTGTCGGGTTCAGGTGCGAATTCATACGATTGGGATAACGGAGTTGTTGATAATGTTGCTTTTTCTCCGGCAGGTACCTTGACGTATACCGTTACAGGAACATCTGCAGCCGGTTGTGTGAATACGGACCAGGTGGTAGTAGCTATTGAAGAGCCGGTTGTTTTCCAGATTACAACCAATTCGGAGACCGGTTGTGAGCCCCAGGAAGCCTTGTTGTTCAATCAGTCAACCGGAACACCAAGTGTGAATACGCAATGGGTTTTTGGTGACGGAAATACACAATCCAGTTTGAATGATACGGTATCGAATATTTATCAGAATCAAGGATGTTATGACGTAACAGTTACTTCCACAACTGCTTTAGGTTGTGTCTGGACAGTGACCTACCCGGATTTCATTTGTGTGTATCCGAATCCGGTTGCGAACTTTACGCCAAGTCCGGGAGTTATTTCGGTAATTGCTCCTGAGTCTCATTTGATAAACTCCTCTACCGGAGCTGTTCAATACATCTGGAACTTTGGTGACGGGTCGGAAATCTCGAATGACTTTAGTCCAAATCATACATTTATAGTAGAGCCACAGCAGAATTTCCAGGTTACTTTGGTAGCAATTTCAGAACATGGTTGTGTAGATTCAATTACAAAGACCATTTTAATGGAAAAAGGTGTAATTTTGTACGTACCAAACTCATTCACACCGGATGGAAATCAGTTTAATCCGCTTTTCCTTCCGATAGTGACTGCCGGGGTTGATAAGAATCAATACGAACTTGAAATCTATAACAGATGGGGAGAATTGATTTTCAAAACAACGAGCACAGAAAATGGTTGGGATGGAACTTACAAAGGAATTGCTTGTCCGGAAGGAATGTATAATTGGAAAATCAAATACAAAACTTCTTCAAGTGATGAAAAAAAGGTACATGTAGGACACGTGAATTTGCTCCGTTAAGCTACTTGCTACTACTTAACAAATTCGATTATTTGTTATTAATAAAATTCAAACCCAAAAAGAAAGGGAGTCCTTCAGGCTCCCTTTCTTCTTTTCATTTCTTCTTTGATTAATTTCAATTCCCTTCCGGTTTGTCCTTTGACAGAGGTGTTTTCATCCGCCCGTCTGAAAAGATACGGAATCACTTCCTTCACAGGTCCGTAAGGAACATATTTGGCTACATTGTATCCCTTGGAGGCCAAAGTATATGAAATGTGATCACTCATTCCTAAGAGTTGTGCAAAATAAATGCGTTTATCCGTTTTATCGATTCCTTTTTTGTCAATCAAATCTGCTAAAAAAGCCGAAGAATCTTCGTTGTGAGATCCGGCGCACAAAGCCATTTGAGCTAAATTTTCCGGCTCAACCAAAAATTCCAGGGCACGGTCATAATCCGAGTCGCAAGTTTCTTTGTTCGGTTGAATAGGAGAGGGATATCCTTTTTCGGCAGCGCGGTTGCGTTCTTTTTCCATGTAAGCACCACGAACCAGTTTTACTCCGTATTGAACTCCTTCAGCTTTTGCCCAGGCAATGCTGTTTTTCAAAAACTCCAAACGATCGTGTCGATACATCTGAACAGTATTGAATACAATAGCTCTTTCTTTGTTGTATTTCAGGATCATTTCATGGCAAATGCGATCAATCACATCCTGGATCCACGTTTCTTCTGCGTCGATGAAAACAGGAACAGCTGCATCATAAGCTTCTTTGCAAATGCGGTTTACGCGTTCTACTGTTTCGTGATATTCTTTTAAATCTGCTTCCGAAATACCTTCCAGACCTGCGTTTGTCAATTCCAGCAAGCTAAATCGCGCGATACCGGTTATTTTAAACACCGCGAAAGGAATGGCAGGATTTCCTTTTCCTTTATGAATTGTTGCGATGATTTCTTTTGTAGTTGCTTCAAAATCTTCGGCACTTGTTTTTCCTTCTACGGAATAATCCAAAATCGTCCCGACGTGATGTTTCCACATACTTTCAATCGTCGTGGTACATTCTTCAATCGTTTCGCCGCCGCAGAACTGCTCAAAAATCGTTGATTTGATAATTCCTTTGATGGGGAGCCCGATATTGAGCCCGAAACGGGTAAGACCTTTTCCTGATTTTACCAAAAACGGACTGGCCATAACGGAAAAAAGAAAATGCGCACGTTTTAAATCCTTATTCGATTTGTGTTTAAACGCAATCTCTGTGTTATTAAAAGATATCATGTGGCAAAATTAATCGCTTTCTACTATTTTTGCACACCTTTAAACTGAATTTATTTGTTCCACTATTGAAATAAATGTTTTGAAAAAATTTGATTGTAATTCATGTCCTGTAGAAGTTGGTAATCTGGAGCTTTCGTCTTTTCCTGTCTTACTTGAAGAAACGTACAAAGATGTCCGGAAGGTGATTGTTGTGGATGAAAATACACATGATTTTTGCCTGGAATACTTATTGACTGCATTTCCTACGCTGGAAGATGCGGAGGTGATTTTACTGCCTACCGGAGAAGAAAATAAGGTAATGGAAGTTTGTTTCCAGGTGCTGGAAGCGCTTTCTGAATATGGGATCGTACGCTCTGACCTGGTTATTACGCTCGGTGGCGGTGTGGTGAGTGATATGGGAGGATTTATCGCTTCGATTTATAAAAGAGGTTTGGAATGTATTCATATCCCGACTTCGCTTTTGGGAATGGTAGATGCCGCTTTGGGAGGAAAAACGGGGATTGACCTTGGAAACTATAAAAACCAGATCGGAACGTTCCACAACCCGAAAGCAGTTTTTGTCGACCAGCGATTTTTAGAGACTCTGGCAGAAGAAGAGTGGAAGAGTGGCTTTGCGGAAGTTTTAAAGCATGCCTTAATCTCAGATAAGGATGAATGGGAACGATTAATAGCAACCAAACAGAACGAATTGTTTTCGGAAGAAAGTGTTCGACAGATTTTAGAGAAATCGATTGCTATTAAATGCCAGGTGGTAAGCGAAGATCCGAATGAGAAAGGAAAGCGGAAAGTGTTGAATTTCGGTCACACAATTGGTCACGCAATCGAAGGATACTATTTGGAATTGAATCCATTATCGCACGGAAACAGTATTGCATTGGGAATGATTGCTGAAGCGTTTTTATCGAATCAGAAAGGAACATTGGATGCCGAAGAGTTGAATGAGATCGTGCAGGTGATGCGTGCTTTGTATCCTTGTCCGGAAGATTTACTGACCGGAGTTTCGGTGATGCTCGAGTTGATGAAGAACGATAAGAAGAATGACCAATTGGGAGTTCGTACTTGTTTCCTGGATAAAATCGGAGCTTGTTCGTGGAATCATTTGATTGACGACAATGAGATTAAGATGGCGTTGAATTATTTGTACCAGGCGTATTATAAGAATTAAACGAATTACGAATTACGAATTACGAATTACGAATTACGAATTACGAATTAAAAAGACTTATAATCAATAGGTTGCTGTTTGTTTTGTGAGGTGTAACTTGAGATCGATTCGTAATATTGCGATATGGCGAATTTGAGCTTGAGTGATTTGAAAAAACGCGAATTATTTTGTGAATCCCACTGAAAACCTGGTTTGCTATTTGGCAAATTGGCAAATTGACGTTTGAATAGTCGTCTTTTTTTGAGAATTTGAAAATTATTTTTTCAGAGCCAGCAATTGCGATTTGATCTGCTCCAGTTTTTGAATCAGAATTTCATTTTGATTTCCTTCCGGAACCGCTTTACCATTTGATTTTACTGCCTTTTTGGCTCCTTCAAGCGTGTAACCCTGTTCTTTGACCAGTTGGTAAATCTTGTTAAAATGCTCAATGTCTTTGACTGTAAATAAACGATTGCCTTTTTTATTCTTTTTGGGCTGAATAACGGTAAATTCTTTTTCCCAAAACCGTATTAATGAGGTGTTTACATCGAATATGGCGGCAACCTCTCCGATGGAGTAATATAACTTCGTTAATGTGATATCATCTAATTTGCTCAAGACCAATTATTTTGATTCTGTGAAAATAATGATAATTTTGCACCACCCGAAATATTATGTCTTTAAAAACTTACATATTTTCGATAGCTGTCCTCCTTACAGGAAATGTGCTACAAGCTCAGACAGCGGCAGGTTCTTTAACTCAAAAGGGTCAAGGGTCTTCGGATACGCTGGTTTCTCATGTGGCTGCTGTAAACGATTCTGCACCGAAAATCAACAAACAGGTAGAAGAGATCATTCAATTTGCAAAGAAATTCCTCGGAACTCCTTATCATTATGCAGGTTCAACACCATCCGGTTTTGATTGCAGCGGATTCATCTATTATGTGATGGGAAATTTCGGAATGCGTTTATCGCGTTCCAGTCCCGGATTGGCTGAATTTGGTAAAACAGTAAAATTATCCGAACTGCAACCCGGAGATTTGATGTTCTTTAAAGGGCGAAGTACGAGGTCAGCAGGTGTCGGACACGTTGCGATGGTCGTTGAAGTGAAAGAAGGAGTGATCAAGTTTATTCACAGTTCCACTTCCAGGGGAGTAATCATCGATACGTTCAACAACAGCGGTTATTACGTTCCGCGCTATCTGAAATCCAAAAGACTGGATTACGGGGGAGTTGCTCCTGGAAACTAATGTTTTGAAGGAACCGTTCTGATGTGCCAGATCAGGTAAACGATACATAAAAAAGCCATTGCAGCTCCGAACAAAAACACATTCCAAATCGATTCCAGGTTATTCTTGTACCACAGATTGGTAGCCAAAGAACCACCCAGCACACCGAATTCCAATGCAATAAACATCGTTCCGGTTCCGCGTCCTTTCCGGTCGGGAGGAGATAAATCCGCAGTCCATGCAAAAATGGTCGGAGAACAGATTCCGGTTGCGATTCCGAAAATAATGGAAGAAATGTAATACCAGGTACTGCTGTTCGATAGGCCGATCAGGATCATGGAAATGCAGAGAATCACCATTCCGACAATCAGAGTTTGTCTTCTTCCGTATGTATCCGAAATTTTCCCGGTTGCCAGGCGAATCAGAATCGTAGCCATGACGTAGAAAATGAAAAATGCCCCTTTGTTTCCAATGTTCAGGTATTCCGAAATGTCCGGTGTCAGTACTAAAATAATTCCCGAACACATGGCGGAAAGAAACATCACGATGGCAACGGGAATAACACTGGGTTCAATGAGTTCGTCTTTCTGAATTTTGAGATAATCCCATTGAAAACGCTGCGTTTTTTCCAATGTTTCTTTGACGTTGAAGTACAAAATGTAGGAAAGAGCTGTAAATAAAGCGGCTGTAAAGAACAAAGCATCCCGGTTACCGATTTCTACAATGATGGAAGACAACCCTTGTCCGACTCCCATTCCGATAGCAATAAAAGTTCCCCAAAGCCCCATTCCGAAACCACGTTTGTCTTCCGGAAGAATATCCGTGATTAAAGCGGTAGAACCGGTAGGGAAGAAGCCGACACTGAAACCATGGAGAAAGCGTAATAAAAGCAGGAACCAGGTTGCAAATGCAAAGGAATACAAGGAACAAATCACAAAGGAGATCAATAATCCGATGAGCATGACTTTTTTTCGCCCGATCAAATCGGATAGTTTCCCTGAAAAAGGTCTTGAGAATCCGGCAGAAATGGTAAATAAACCAATGATGAGTCCTTTCAGATGTGGAGATCCCAGGTCAGTTAGAAATGCATTCATTTCAGGAATGACGCAGTTGTAACTCGTTGTAAAAAGAAGCATGGCGAAACTTAACTTCCAGAAATTGGGACCGTATGTTTTCAAGATGCGGTAAAATTAATCAAACTCTTTTGTTGAAGGGGCAATCCGGATTTAAAAAACGGTCTTTTCTCCTAAATTATTTCCGCACTAATCCCGGATGTCCGGGATCATAATTTAGTCTTCAAAAGCTGCGTTAGTCCCTCATTGCTTCCGCACTAACGTTTGTCGCAATTCGGTATTCAAAAGCTGCGCCTCTCCTAAATTATTTCCGCACTGACGGTTGTCATAATTTAGTCTTCAAAAGCTGCGCTTTTTCTTATTTTTGATAAAAAGAAAGAAATGATCAAAGAAGCCACATTGGGTGCCGGATGTTTTTGGTGCATTGAAGCATGTTACAAGGATTTGAAAGGAGTTGTTTCCGTGACTTCCGGTTATGCCGGCGGACATGTGGATCATCCGACGTACAAACAAGTGTGTGACGGTGAAACGGGGCATGCGGAAGTGGCACGGGTTGTTTACGATGATACCTTGATTTCCTTTGATGAATTATTGGAAGTATTTTGGTTTGTACATGATCCGACACAATTGAACCGACAAGGAAACGATGTCGGAACCCAATACCGTTCGGTTGTTTTTTACCACGATCCGGAGCAAAAAGAAAAAGCAGTCGCTTACAAGTCGAGATTGACGGAAGAACATGTTTGGGAAAACCCCATCGTAACGGAAATTTCACCGATTTCGAATTATTTCCCGGCGGAAGATTATCATCAGAATTACCTGGAGTTGAATCCCGGAAATGCGTATTGCCAGGCGGTAGTGCGCCCGAAATATGAAAAGTTCAAAAAGATTTTTGCAGATAGATTGAAATAAAACATGTCGGGGCGAATAATTATTCGCCCCGACTCTTTTTAGATTTTGAATGAGAATTTTTATAATGGTTTACTAAGGAATAAATTTGTGTCAGGCTTTGTTTCTTGTCTAAGATTACTGCACCTTCAAAAGCTTTGCGCTCTTTACTACTTTGCGTTTAATTATGGTATTGATCTATCAAACTGCTAAGACGCGGAGAACGCAAATAATATCTATAATTCTTCTTCCGTTTCCTATGTCGGTTTAAACAGTATGAATGAATTGGAGCAAATTGTTAATGATAAAAGACTATAGACTTTGGACAGAGCTTTTTTAGTCTCTTGTCTATCGTCTATAGTCTCAAATCTTTCGTTACAATTCTTCATCCGTTTCCTGGGTCGGAGGAGTTTGCTTGCTTCCTTTCGAACCTTTTCCTCCTTTTCCACCTTTAGGTGATTCTTGTCTTTCGGCACGTTTTGCCTGCATTTTTTCTTGCTTTTCCTTTTCCCAGGCTTCGTATTTTGCATACTGATCGGCACTAAGTACTTCTTTGTACTGCGCCTTTCTGGAATCATGGTTTTCTTTGATCTGCGCAAACTTTTGTTCTCTTGTCAAAGAAGTATTCTGACGGATCTCGTCGTTCTTTTTTGCGATTCCCAGGTTGATATTCTGGATTTTAGTCTTCTGAGCATCATCCAGACCGAGTTTGGTGGTCATTTTTTCAGTCATACCGGTTGCGCGTTGCTCCGGGGTTTTATGTTCTCTTTTTTCGGGTTGCTGTGCCATTGCAGTTCCTCCTACAAGAACAGCGATTGCTAAAATAAATGTCTTCATTGGATCATTTTTTATGGTTCTTATCATTTAAGACACAAATTATGCCAGGAGGTTTAATCAATTTTGTTGTATTTTCGGATTCAAATGAAGTGGAATCTCCTTTTTGTACCAATTGCAATCGTTTTTTTAAGCTCCTGTTCGGTCATTACGGCCACCAGAACGGATGGAAGAGAAGTAACGATGAATTACAAAAAATTAGAAGATATTCCTTTCGATCTTTTCCTGGATACTACGATCACGAAAATGTCCTTCTTCGGAAACAAAATCACGGCAATTGACGCTGAAATATCCAAACTCCAAAACCTGGAAGTGTTGTACCTGGGACGAAACAAAATGACTTCTTTTCCAAAAGCAATTTGTGATCTGAAAAATCTAAAGGTACTCAGCCTGGCTTACAACGATATTGATTCCATTCCGGATTGTATCTGCAGAATGAAGAACCTGGAGCGCTTGTTTCTCTCGAATAACAAATTGGTGTACGTTTCGGATTCCTTGGGAAACCTGAGGAAATTGGAGCAATTGGATCTGAACCGGAATGCGATCCGGAATTTACCGGAAGACCTGGGATTTCTTTCCGAAATGCAATTCCTCGATCTGAGTTACAACAACCTGCAAAAACTTCCCGATTCGATTCAATACATGAGCGGATTGCGGGAGTTAAACCTGCAATATTCCGGAGCCATGCTGCAAGTGCCGGAATCTGCCTGTAACTTGAGAATGCTGGAGAAAATCAAAGCGGATCCTTCTGTAGTTTTCCCGATCTGTTTTTTGAGCCAGAAGACAAACCGCCTGGTGATTTACATCGAACCTTAGGACCTTAATTCTTCCCCCAGAAATAGAACAAAACGAAGTCGTAGCTCGCGTGAGCGGCAACGCAGAACCACAATCCCTGTTCTCCCGAAATAGCGAAGCTCAGAACAGTAATGAAAAAGCAAACCAACAATCCGTATTTCGTTGTTTCCATATCATTGGGCAGAATATAGCCGTGAATGGCCACAAAGGCAATCGAAGCTAAAATAGGAGGGAGCCATTGCTGTACGGCGATCCGGAATAAAATTTCTTCTCCGAAACCGGCACAAAGTGACAGGAACAGGATGTCGAAAAAGTTTAATTTGAGCGATTTGATTAATTGATGCTGCATGGAAAAACTCTTCCTGGCACTTTCTGTATTGGTGAAGATTAACATCAAAATCCCGAAACAAACCCCGAATTCAATCCCGATAAGTGTCCAGGTGCTGGCGATTTGATCCAGGTGAAGGAATTCCAAAACAGGAGGCATGCCGCATAACAGCCATCCGAGCGGGGCCATCAGTAAGGTCACAAATCCCATCAGGTAAACCCGCCACTTCGACATTTTAGGTCAGTTTTTCAATAATGGATGGGTGCTGCGGATAGGATTTTAGAAGTTCTTCGGCTGAAAACAACTCAAAATCTTCGAAATCAAATCCCGGGGCAACCGCACAGGAAACAAGCGCATAACCTTCGCCGCCTTTCAGATGGGAACCGAAAATGGTTTTTGCCGGAACAACATGAAAAGGAACTTCTCCCTGGTCCAGGTTCATTCCCAGTTCGATCGTCTGGTGGCTTCCATCCGGTAACAAATTCTCCACAAGCAAGGTTGATCCTTCGTGAAAATACCAGCATTCATCCGATTGAATCCGGTGAAACCTCGAACAGCTGGTTCCGGTAATCAAAAAGTAAATACTGGTAAAAAGCTGCCTGTTTTTACCCGGAATAGTTTCCGCAGAACGATAGGTTTCAACATAAAAGCCACCTTCAGGGTGACTTTTAAGATCAAATGCTTTTATAATTTCCTGGACTCTTTGATGAATTTCCATTTATTCGACAATGCTTTTATTTCCGGGATCTTTCTTTTTCTTCGGAGTAGGTATGAAATACCTGAAATCGATGGTGAAATATCCTGCTGTAATGGGTTTGTAGATAAAAAATTGTGTTCCGACTCCGCTTTGACGTAAAATCGCTACGCCGAAAAGTGGTTGTTTTAAAGGAACTTTCGCCCCGAAACCTAAAAAGAAGGTTCCTGCTTTTGGTGTCCGGTATTCGAAACCGATTCCGGCATTCATCGCAAAATAGGTGCTTTCTGTTCTTCGTCCCTGGACAAAAACCGTCTTTTTGGCTGTCGGATGCATAGAATCCTGCACATCTGAAGGATAATGCGTGATGGAAACACCCAAAGAAGCATCCATATACCATTGTTCTGCCAATCTGACGTAGAATAAGGCATTTAAAGGAACATCGTAATTGATGAAAGCCAGTTTTTGACGGGCATACAAATTGGAATCGGGAATGGAAACTCCTACGTCGTAGATTCTTCGCACCTGCGAAATTCCGGTTTCAATACTAACAGATTTAGATAACCCGATGCGGATAGTTGCCCCGAACGTGTATCCCCATTTATTGTGGAAGTCGGCGGTCATGATTTTGTTCTCATCCTGTATTTCGGTATGAACGGCCCCGATGAAGTTATTGGGGATAACCGGAGAAGCAACGATCCCGAAATAGGAAGGGAAGCGTTCCTTTTTAACTTTCCGTTTTTGTCCATAAGAAAAGGTGGAAAAAGCACAAACGATTAAAATTAAGATTGATTTTTGCATTGTTTTTCTTTCTTTTTTCATGAACGCACGATCTTGCTGTTTCGTTGGAACTTTAACGTTTTTAATGGAAGCTTATTGTTTCCACTCAGTTAAGTATTCAATTGGTTTGCGTTGACCTTTCGGCCATTCGATTGCAGGATAACCCAAATAAAACAATCCCACACAGCGCTGTCCTTTTTCCAATCCCAAAAATTCGTTGAAAGACTCAAATTTAATAACCCCCGGAGTTGCCCAAAAAGCACCGATTCCCTGGGCAGTTGCTGTCAAATGCATATTTTGCACAGCACAGGAAATAGCCGCGAAATCATCTTCTTCGCTGATACGTGTTCCTTCTTCCCGGTCAAGAACAATAGCAATCACAGCGCTCGCCATTTTTGGTCTGCTCATGAGTTTCCCCAATTTACTGTCAACCTGTTTTTCTTTCGGAATCTCCGTAAGGTAAATTTTTCCTAAGGTTTCGGATAATTCAAGCAATGCATTCTCCTGGAAAACGATGAATTTCCAGGGCTGAGTCATTCCGTGAGTGGGAGCCCAGATTGCGTTATTCAATAATAATTCAATTTGCTCTCTGTGAATTTTTCGAGTACTGTATTGTTCCGGATATATGGTTCTGCGATCACGAATAATCGCTGTTACTTCACTTAGATTGTAACGCATTCTGAGTTTTTTTTGTAAAAATAACCCGAATTCGCGAATTATGGTTCGTTCTATCTAACGATCTGCCCCGTTTCCGTCTTTAAGCGCTTTCTGGATCATGAAAAATGTCCGGTCGATAGTTTCATAAACACCGTTCGGCATCGGGCCGAGAGCAGGGGCATGAATGACATAGCCGAAAGGATCAATCAACACGTAATACGGGTAATTGACCACGTTGTAATTCTTAAAGATCGAATTGCTTTCCTTGCTTGAAATCACCGTCCACGGATAGTCGTTTTTCAGTTTTGCCAGGTCAATGCTTCCGTCCGGTTTTTCCTTGTAAACCATTACAAAATGGGCAATGTCCTTGTAACGCTCATAAATCGGTTTCAGAAGATTCATCTGCTTGGTGTTATCCAAACTGTTTGGATCCACGAAAAACAGGTAGAGATACTTCTTTCCGAAACTTTGAAGCGTCAGGTCTTTTGCATCACTTTTAAGCAGGAAATCCGGTGCTTTGGAGCCCTGGCTCAATTCTGTGAGACGGAAATAAATATTTTTCGCAACGGTACGGTTCTCCGGATACAATCCGAATTTGGCAACACTGTCTAAAATGGTCAGAATATTCGTTTGCGGATAATCCTTCTCATAAAAACATTCGGAAAGCGTTTTAAGCATGATTAACTCACGCAGTTTGTACTGTTTTGATAAGGTGTATTCTTTGGAAAGCGCCCGGTTAATTGCACTGGGACTTGATTTTAATATTCCCAAATACACCTGGTTATTCAACTCTGAATTAATACGGGGTAATAATTTTTCGTAGAAATGATTGATGTACTGAAAATAGGCTTCGCTTTGATAATAAACAGGCGTTGAACGGATGTAGAAATCATACTTTTCATATTGATTTCTGCTTCCCAGGAAACGCAGGTCATCCAGTTTTGCAATGCTGTATTTCCGGTGATAACCAAAGAATTTGTCTGCAGTATCCGCCTGGTAATATTTTTCAACATCCATTTTAAAGGTGTCGAGACGTGCTACAAAATACTTGGAATCTGCATTGTTTTTGGTGTAATATCTTGCAACAAATTCATCGCTCCAACGGTTGAATTCCAGGATTTTGAAGTTGATGTCTTTTTTATCCAGGTTGAAAAACGAAAGTTCCACAAAGTTTCCGGACGGATTGTAAGGATCGTACTTGTTCTTTTCAGGAAGAAAAACCTCGTATTTCGCCCCCGGACTTGCAAACAAATTCGCTTTGTTATTGGCTGATTTCAGAATCAGTTTCCGGGTTTCATCCAGGTTAAAAACCAGGTTGAAACTGCTGTCGGCCTTTACGGTTGCCGTAGCGATGCGTTCCTCTCTTAGCGTAATGAAATCGGAAATTTCATACAATTCCACTTCTTTCCCCACGTATGCAGGTGCATAACCGGTTATTTCGGTGATTGATTGGGCATAAGTTCCGGAAAATCCAAAGGAAACCAGGAAAAGGAGAAACGCATACTTGTTCATGTCTAATTAACGAGTTGTTCGAAATTCGTTACATACTTATCAATTTTCCCGCCATTTTTGTAAATCTCCCGGATAATCGTTGCATTGATAGCAAACAGGGAAGTATCCGGAATCAGGAAAACGGTTTCGATTTCACTCATCGAACGGTTCATCAATGCAATCGGAACTTCGTAATTGAAATCCTTCACATCTCTCAATCCGCGGAGAATGTAGTTACAACCTTCATCCTTACACATGTCTACCGTCAGTTTCTGGTAAGTAATCACCCGGATTTTCGGTTCGTTCTCAAAACAACTTTTGATGTGATTGAGCCTTTTTTCAAGCGGGAAGAGGTAGTTTTTACTCGAATTTACTCCAACTGCAATCACGATTTCGTCAAAAAGATCCAATCCTTTCCGGATGATATCTTCGTGACCTTTTGTAAACGGATCAAAAGATCCCGGGAAGCAAGCACTTTTTTTCATATCAATCAAATTGAAAGAAACTAAAGTAAACATTACCGAAGTTTCGTGTTTCTAAATATCCTTCTTCTTCACTTAAATCTGTCTGTTTTCCATGTTCGATCAAACAAATTCCGCCTTCGTTCAGGAGTTTTCGTTCGCGAACCAGGCGCACCAGGTCGTTGTGAAAGGTTAAATCGTAAGGAGGATCTGCAAAAATCAGGTCAAATGTATCTGCACACTGTTCCAGGTAATTCCGCACCTCATTTTTGGTAATGAGCCATTCATCTTCGATCCCGAGTTCTTTTTTCAGTTTGTACATGAATTTGACGCATACGGGATGCTTGTCCACGGAAGTCACATTTCCTGCTTCACGGGATAAAAATTCCAGTGAAATATTTCCTGTTCCGGCGCACAAATCGAGGATATTCATGTTCAACAGGCTGTACCTGTTTTCCAGGATATTGAAAATCCCTTCCTTGGCAAAATCGGTTGTCGGTCTTGAAGGAAAACTTTTCGGTGGACTGAATCTTCTGGCTTTATAAATGCCTCTTACTATACGCACAATGTCTGGAATTGAAGATGATTGGAAGTTTGTATTTCTATTTTAACCGGTTCAAAAAGCTTGATTCGTTTGAGCTGTGTTTCCAGTTTTTCCTGGATGCTTTTCACCGAATCTCCGGTTCCGTGAACAAAGAGTTCGTTTTTGGTATCGATTTGAAGCTGTGTGAATACCGTTGCCAGGTGATACACAATATCGTCTTCGTTTTGGTATTCCTGGATACTGGTATGTACAATATTGCCGTCTTTCCGCATCACCAACGAGAATTGTTCTTCATGGATAACCAGGTGCGAACGCAAAGGAATAAGAGAACCGGTTGTCAAATAACGCAACACATGAGTCAGTTCGTGTTGAATCACGATTCTCGGAGCCTTCAGAATCAATACGGATTTGACCCACATCGGAAGCTGGTAAACGATTACCGAGCTCCATTCCGGCAGGCGGTTGTAATCCACATCGCTTTTTGAAACGCTCTTGTGTACCGAATACTGCAACAATGTTTCCGGGTCGGATGCTGCAAAAAGCGAATTCGGAACCAGGCAGAATTCCTGTCCGAAATAAGAACAGGAGAAGTTTTCAAAACGATCCAGGTTCCCGATTTTTTCGATCACCTGTGTCAATACCTCTTTATAACCGGCATCGGTTCTTTTTGTACAAGCGGCTTTTTCCAGTAACTGGACTTCATTTCCGGCAAGTTGGAACGCTGCAATATTTTGCTGAGTAATTTCTAGTATTAATTGCACAAACTCGTTTTAAGCAAAGATAAGAAAAAGTGTAAGCTTTCCGGATAGCATATTCTTTTGGTGAATCCTCCCCCTTAGTCCCCCTCCGAAGGGGGAAAACGAAAAAATCTCCTCATAATATTAAATCTTGCTTCGAAATTTTAAATATCCGGATGTCTAATTCTGCCTTTGAAAGGAAATTATAATCTCCCCCTTGGGAGGAGAATTAATCACAATGCACACCAGACTTAATTTTCACCACAAATGCGCAAATTTTTAGCTCGGCTACCGCACTCGCTTTTGTCCCTTATAAACAAATAGTTTGTTAGGGCTTACAGGGTAAAGAGGCGACTGGTAAGCGCCTCCAACATTTGTGCATTTGTGGTAAAATATAGCACGATGGTATTCTAAGAATGGTTTGGTGCGAATAATACATATTCCCCTTTTGAGGGGGACAAAGGGGGAGGACAAGAAAGATATTCCCGAAACCCGATTGCTAATTCAATAATTCCTGATTCAGCATTCGTAATTAGGAATTCGTAATTTTACTCTTATGAATTCAGCATCTTTTGAAGAGGAATGTTATCGCTTGATCTTGTCTTTTTTTGGTCACAAACCCAATGATGAACAAGACGTCTTGATCCGGCATCTGGCTGAGTTTACCTTTGAAAAGGAAAACCCGTCCTGTTTCATTCTGAAAGGATACGCAGGAACCGGAAAAACCAGTATTCTCGGAGCTTATATCCAGGCTTTGAACGTGATGAAACGGCGAACGGTGCTGATGGCGCCGACGGGCCGTGCGGCAAAAGTACTTTCTCTGCGTTCTAAAATGCTGGCTACAACCATCCACAAACGCATTTATTTCACAGGAGCCGGACCGGATGGCAGTGTGAAACTGCAATTGGTTCCGAATAAATCCAAAAACACCATTTTTATCATTGATGAAGCATCGATGATCGGAGATTATTCCCTGCAATCAGATGGAAGCGTTTCGAGGAATTTGTTGGAAGATGTTTTTCAATATGCTTTAAGCGGAGAAAATTGCAAACTGATTTTATTGGGAGATGAAGGACAGCTTCCGCCGGTTGGCGCAGATGAAAGTCCGGCTTTGAGTACTGCATACCTCAATCAGCATTTTCCTTTGGTACATTTCACGGTTTACGGATTGACATCGGTGGTGCGGCAGCGGGAAGATTCCGGAATCCTGGAAAATGCAACACGAATCCGGCAGGCACAGGTTCAGGAAACGATTCCGCAATTGGATCTGCATTCTTTCCAGGATGTAAAAGCAATCCCCGGCGATGAACTCATCGAGAAAATAGAATCTGCTTACAGCAATTGTGGTACGGATGAAGTGATGATCGTTACGCGGTCGAACAAACGGGCAAATCTCTACAATCAGCATATCCGCAACCGGATTTTGATGATGGAAGAGGAGCTTTGCGGCGGCGATTTACTGATGGTGGTGAAGAACAACTATTTTTGGCTGGATCCACTTAGTTCTGCAGGTTTTATTGCGAATGGCGAGTTGTTGAAAGTCCATCGCATCCGGAAAATTGAAACTGTTTACGACGTTCGTTTTGCGCATTTGGAAGTTTCGCTGATCGATTACCCGGATCTGGATCGTTTTGAAGCGATCGCGTTTATGGATACACTTTCGATTGAACAACCGAATCTCGACAGGAACTTTCTGAAGAACTTGTTTTTCGAGATTGAGAAAGATTACATGCACGAGCATAACAAGCAGAAGCGTTACCAGGAAATCATGAAATCGCCTTACTTTAATGCGCTGCAGATCAAATTTGCTTATGCCGTTACCTGTCACAAATCGCAGGGCGGGCAGTGGGCAACCGTTTTTGTAGATCATGGCTACATCGAACCCGAACAATTGGATTTTTCCTTTTTACGCTGGCTGTATACAGCTGTTACGCGGGCAAGCGAGCAATTGTATACGGTGAATTTATTGGAGGAATTGGTGGAAAAGAATCCCGAAAATTGATTACAGAGTTATGAACGAAATAAAAAGAAAAGGAGCAAGAAGCACGAAGGATATTCCGGCAGCTATTTTGGAACAACTGAATAAAGGAGAGATTGAAAGCGCCAATCTTGTGGAATGGTTAGCAGTTGACCAGCGGTTTTTATTGTCTCATTTACTGAGACAAAATAAAAGAATCGACTATTTAGAACCTGTTCTGGTTAAAATTGATCAACTGAAAAAACAAACGGTCAATACCATCAACGAAGCGATCGGAACGGGCATTTTTGAACAGGCAACACAGAATAAAGACGAAGATTTTTTAGAAATTCTTTCAAAACATACATCAGATCTCGTTCGTTGTTGGGCGACCTATACAATCGGTAAAAATACAGAATTGACCATTGACGGGGTATTAGAACAAATCCAGCCATTTGCTGCAGACAAGCATTTTGGAGTAAGAGAAATCAGTTGGATGACCGTCAGGCAAAAAATAGTTGTCGAATTGGAAAAAGGAATTGAGATCCTTTCAAAATGGGCTTTAAACGAAGATGAAAATATCAGGCGTTTTGCTACAGAAGTGACAAGACCCCGTGGTGTTTGGTGCGAACACATTGAAGTCTTGAAGCAAAATCCGGCATTAGCATTGACGATCCTGGAGCCCTTGAAATCCGACCCTGCAAAATATGTTCAGGACAGCGTTGGTAACTGGCTGAATGATGCAGGTAAGACGCAACCAGGCTTTGTAGTGGAGTTGTGTGAAAACTGGGAAAAGGAAAGCGGAACGAAAGAAACTGGCTACATTATCAAAAAAGCATTGCGAACGATCAATAAGTAATCAAAGGTTGTTGGTAACTTGTTCAATCTGGCGGAAGCAAAACAGTATGGCCCCGGTAGCTAACAAAACAATTTACACAAGTGTAAAATTCCGCATACTATAAATAACGGTCAAAATCACATCCCAACCCGTCAAATATCGTCCAAGTATGGATAGAGCATAGATCAAGTATGGGTTAAGTATGGATACTGTATGAAAATGTTATAAATTGAACATGCGGTTTTAGTACATTTCAGCGGTTTTTTTCCCTCTTTTAACCCTCTTTTCTGACCCCCTGATACCTCGACATCCTAAAATCCTGACATCAATTGAATTTCTCAATAATGCGTAATTTGATCATTGAAAAGAATAATGAAATAATGATTCGTAATTCGCCATTAGTTAATTGGTAACAAAACCGCATATTCCTTAAACGAATACTTCTTAATCGACTTGTAATCCGTAGTAGCCTGGTTGTTTTCCACTTTCAGCACACCTACAATCGGGTATTTCTCTTTAACCATGTCAGGTTGCGTAAACTTGGCGCGCAGCATATGAACAGTATAAGGACTTGACTGATCACCGTCATAAATACGGATAATATAATACACATCATTCTTTTTGGAAACCACCTTATGTTCCATATACGCCATTCGTTTTTCCCGGAGGTAGTTGGAATGTTGTACAATAGGTTTCAGGTAAAAAGTAGTTTCCATAAACGGGTTGATATGCGTTTCATTGAAGTTTTCACCTTTGATAGCAAGCCTGCCTCCGAACCGGGAAGAAGAACTTCGCGACACTTTAAACGGAAATTCCAGTTTGATTTTTTCCCAGCGGCCTCTTACCAGGTTGAAGCGGCTCAAACGGCCAACCGTCAAAACAATGATTGTTCCGGTAAAAATGACAGAAGATGCAATCGATTCAATACTCCATTCCAGGGAGTGATCCAGTAAAGTCAATAAAAACTGGGCACCAAAAATGATTCCGTAATAAATCAGCAAACGCTTGAAAACAAAAGACGAGTCAATGACTTCCTTGTAGTTGAAATAAGGCGAATTATTGATGGAATTGTTCAGGATGACTGCGAAAACAGAAATCGTGATTAAAAAGTAGAGGATTGTAAACAACCACCCGATTTCACTCAATGGCGGATACATCAGGAAGAAGTCGTAAATACCATGCGACAGAGAAGCCAGCAGGAAACAAATAATGATGGTCAGAAAGGAGTTCTTATCCCGTTTGAAACGGAACAAAATGAGTCCGTAGGCAACAATCGACGTATCGAACATGTGCCCGACTGTTGAAAGAATGGCTCGCCCATTGATGATTTCCGGCCCGTTTTCATGAAAGTACAGCACGTGTTCCACAGCAGAGAAACCAAGTGCGCAAACAGAAACGTACATCAGGTAATCGATCGGTTCTTTCAAATGAGACCGGAAGAACAGGAAGAAGACCAGGAAAGCACAGAATTTGGAAAATTCCTCGAGCATTCCGACCTGGAAAATAGCATATGACAAATCATTCAGAAGGTTTCCGTTAATTTCCAGGCTGATTCCGTTCAGCAGGTATTGGTGTACACCAAAAACAATGAATACAGAACTTCCGCCAAGTAGAAAAGCAATCACCACATGGATGAGGCTGTTCTTGTTGTGAATATCGATCAGGCGGAAGTAATCCACCCAAATCCAGGCAATGAACAGCGAAATAAGAGAGTAGGTCAGTACTAAAATCACCTTATTTCAGATTTAAGAGTTCCTGCCACTTAAAGGAAGTAGGACCGCAGCTTACCTTCAAACCATCCAATTGTTTATTAAGCCGGTCGATGATAATTTTGGCTTCTTCCCGTGTCATGTAAGTTCCTGCCAGGACATTGAGTTCCGTCTTCAGTTTTTGAATAATCGATGCTGTTCTCAATGCCGATAAATAATCGTTTCCTGTCAAACGGTATTTATTCAATTCCGTCTGAATGGATTCATTGTTCGCTTTCAGGTTGGTTTTTACCGGATCTGTGAAGGTGTTTATTTCCAATTGAATTCCTCGGTTCAGGAAGATATTAACCTCGGTAGAGCGCAAGCGCAGGTTGGAAGAGTCCATTTTCGAACGCAGACGTTCCGCATCGGTTCCGCCCTGGTAAGCATTCCATTCCGTTCGGTCGCTTGCTCTTACCACGTTGGAACCATTCCATTTCCCAACGCCTTGTCCGCGGGCAATGGCTTCAAAGTTCAGCTTTTTGTCTAAAAGCGCTTCGAAAAACTGCCGGATAGAAACACTGTCGGAAGGATTTAAAAGCGTACTGCTCAAATCCCATTTATTGGATTCGAATTGATCTACCAAATTCAATTGAACGCGTGCATCAAATCCGGGTTTTGAATCTACCAGGTTGACGTGCAGCATCACTTCATCCGCATTATCGGAAAGAGGCCCGTCAGGAATAGCGATCAAACGCACTTCGAACGGAGTTTTCAGTGTATCCGCCGGGAAAGTGAATTCCTGGGTATACAAATCGAACGTAGCAGAATCGGAAAAGGTATAGAAACCGTCTTTTTCCGTGTATTCTATCCAGTGATATCCCATTGCGGTTCTGTAGGTATCCAATCTGCGCTGGTAAACAGCCAATAAGTCGATTGCAGCCTTTTTTTCGATCTCCAACTCGGCAATGATTCTTTTGTAACGGTCGTATTCACCATACAGAAAAACGATTCCCGTTTGTTTCTTTCGGCGCGTTTTTTTATCCGAATACGTTTTAGGTTGTGCATTGAATTCGCCACCGCCCTTATTTTTCTTCATGGATTTTTTTCGCGCTCTTTTTACCGAATTGGGCACTTTCGAACTAGTCGTGATGGTTCCTTGCGTAACGTCTGAATAGCTGTGTTCTTTCTCGTTGATCTTCTTTTCGGTTTCGTCTTTGCGTTTCTTGGCAGTCTCGATCTCGTAATCATAGCCGCGTTTTCCGTAGATCTTATCCCATAATTTGGCAATCTTGTCTTTTTCCAGTTCGTTAATCACAGCCTGGAAGGTCTTTCCGTCGCTGTAAGTCGAGTCAGGAGAGAGGAAGCGCGTATCATTCGCTCCGAATAAGTGATACGATTTTCCGTTTCGTTCCACGACAACAGTCGTTTGCTTTTTGGAGTTGTAGCCCCAAACATCAAAGTGAAGCTGCGTGAGCCTGTTTTCACCCACCGTTTCAAAATCGATTGCCGGCATACGAACCGGTTCCAAAGCGGTTTTGTTGCGCTTGGATGCTTCGATGATCTTCGCTTCGTATGGAAACAAACCGATTGCTTTTGGTAAACCTTTGTTCCACCTTCCGTTTTCATCCTTTTCGCGTTCGTTCAACAAACCGGAAGTTTCCGATCCGTCTCCGGCCGCAATCAAAACATTTTTGAAGCTTTCAGCCGTTCCTCCGAGTTGCAGGAAGATCTCGTATGAACGCTTTTCAACATAGGCATTGATGGCATAATTCATAGCTTCAATAGCCACAAGTTGATCTTCCACGGTCAAAAAGTGGAACGTAGCCAGCATGGCGGCTTTGTCGTCAAAACTTAAGCTTGGGTTTAAAACCGCGAGTACTTTTTTGTGAACACCAACTGTTCCGTCTTCTGTTTTCAATGCTGAAGCCGGAAGTTTTGATTTCAAAAAGGTTTCAAACTGGTTGTATTGCGTGCGGTACTTTTCCAGGTCATTTTCCGATTGCCGGGAAGCTAAAAGCACTTTGTTCAATTCCCAAAGCGCCATTTTATTTGCTGCTTCGGCAATAATTCCTTTCGGAGATTTTTCAATTTCACCCGTTCGGATGAACAATGAAGTCGGGTTGTTGATGATATAACTTTCGATTGAATCGTAGTTCAGTTCTTTATTCATTAAACGTACATCCGGACCTGAATACTCAAAATAACGACCGATACTGTTATCCAGGATAGGGCTTTTTTTGACAATATGAAAGAGGTAGGAACGTTCTTCGGGAGTTAACTGGTTTGTTCCCTGGCTGAATGTAGTGAAACATACAAGGGAGAATAAAAGGGTATAAACGTATTTCATTCGTTCTGATATGGAATCCAAATATCTAAATAATTGTTTCCGCTAAAATTAGTAACAGAAATAGTTGTTAACAACGATCTGCTCACCTTTGTGAGAATTTTCACCAAATAAAAACCCCGACATTTATTGCCGGGGTTTCGTGATTAATGATTGATAACAAGTGGAATTCGTTCCCGGATTTCCTTGTCAGCGCTTATTTCGATGTAATATACTCCGTTGGAATAATCATTCAGGTCAAAATCCAATGCGAACGTTCCGGAATAGGACTGGTTAAAGACCATTTTTCCTTGTGCATCGTAGATAATGATCAGATCCATCGGGCTTCCGTTCGAAGTGATTTTGAATTGTCCGTTGTTCGGATTCGGGAAAAGAGCAAATGTTGCCTGTTCGTTTTCTTTGATTCCGGTACAATTGTTTACTTCAATGATTGCCTGGGCCTGTCCTGAACAACCGTTCACATCCGAGTAAGTATACGTTACGATAGAGGTTCCGACTCCGGCAGCTGCAGGGTAGAAGATATTTCCTGTAATTCCTGTACCAGTGTAATTACCACCTGCCGGAGAACCATTTGCCATGGTAAACGGAGCGGCAAACGTACACAACGGTTCAAACGGATCAACCGATACAACCGGATTCGGATTCACAACTACCGGAACGACAACGGAAGAAGAAGAACAACCGTAAGCATTTTGTACGGTCACCCAATAATTACCAGAAGTTGTTACAGCTAAAACTTGGCCTACATATCCGGTCGACCAGGTATTCGTTCCTGTTCCGGAAGTGAATAAGAACAATTCATCTCCGTGACAAATAGTGGTAGAACCACTTGGAGTAATGATTGGTGCTGCAGGAGCAGGATTTACCGTTACAACCACCGGAGCCGAAGGTTGAGACGGGCAACCCGTCTGATTTCCGATTACGGAGTAAGATCCTGAAGTCGTTACAACAATTGTCTGAGAAGTAGCTCCTGTTGACCAGGTACTGTTCGGATCGGATGAAGTCAATGTAATACTTGCTCCGTCACAAATGGTCGTTGAACCGGACGAAGAAATATTCGGAATGGCAGAAACCGGAATCACAGTAACAGTAATCGGGTTGCTGGTGCTGGTACATCCGTTTCCATTGGTATAAGTTACCGTATAAATACCGCTGGTAGTTACATTGATGTTTTGAGTCATTCCACCTGTCGACCACAAGTTTCCGCTGGTATACGATGAGGTAAGAGTGACATAAGATCCCTGGCAAATAGTGGTAGCGCCACCAGCCGTAATGGATGGAGTTGCCGGATTGGCAAGAACACTCACAACTATCGGAGCAGACGATGGCGAAGCACAACCGTTTCCGTCAATGTAAATCACACTGTAAACACCACCTGTGTTGACAGTGATGTCTTTAGTCAGTTCTGAATTAGACCAGGAGTTTCCGTTTGAGCTGGAAGAACTTAAAGTTACTGATCCGCCGGCACAGAATGTTGTTGGTCCGCTTGCAGTAATAACCGGAGCTGGTGGAATCGGATTTACCGTTATGTTCACAGCTGCCGAAGCAGGAGAGACACAGCCGTTCATGTCCGTATGAGTGACTGTATATGTTCCGCTGCTGCTCACAGTAATGGAATTTGCAGTTGAACCTCCAGACCATAAGTTTCCGGAACCATAAGATGAACTCAGGGTTACAGAACCACCGGCACAGAATGTAATTGGTCCGCTCATGCTGATCACCGGAGCCGTTGGAAGCGGATTCACGGTTACGACAGTAGGAGTGGAAGCAGGCGATGTACATCCGTTTCCGTCAGTAACGGTTACTGTATAAGATCCTGCTGTTGAAACAGTAATGGATTGAGTAATTTCACCTGTCGACCAAAGATTTCCTCCGGTAGAAGAAGAAGTCAGTGTCACTGTGGAACCGGCACAAATCGATTCGGTAGCTCCTGTAACAATGGTAGGTGTAGCAGGCAATGCATTTACTGTAACGGTTTTCGGAGCAGAAGTTCCGGAAGTACAACCGTTTGTAATGACCTGAACCAGGAAGGTTCCCGAAGAGTTAACCGTAATGGATTGAGTCGTTGCTCCGTTCGACCACAAGTTGTTGCTTGTAGAAGACGAAGTCAATGTGACTGAACCACCCGCACAGAAAGTTGTTACACCGCTTGCTGTAATTGTCGGAACAGCAGGAATCGTATTTACGATCACACTGATCGGTGCCGAAGCCGGTGATGTACAACCCAAAACCGTTTGTGTAACAGTATATGAACCGCTTGTGCTCACTGTAATGGAAGGTGTCGTTTCAGATGTTGACCAGGTGTTTCCTGTTGAAACAGATGAAGTCAATACAACCGAACCGCCCGCACAAAAAGTCGTCGGACCACCTGCGGTAATAACTGGCGCAGCAGGAATCGGATTTACCGTAATGGTTTGTGAAGCATTCGGACTTGTACAACCTAAAGAAGTTGTGTTAACCGTATAAATACCACTTGCAGCAACTGTGATAGATTGCGTTGTTTCTCCAGTCGACCACATATTTCCTGTCGCAGCAGAAGAAGTCAGAATTACTGAATTTCCGTTGCAGAATGTCGTTGCACCACTTGCGGTGATTGTCGGAACTGCTGGAATCGGGTTCACCGTTACATTGATAGTATTCGAAACAGCCGAAGTACAAGGCCCGTCAATTACGTTCACAGAGTAAGAACCGGAAGTTGTAACAGTGATGGATTGTGTTGTTTCTCCGGTCGACCATAGGTTTCCTGTTGCTGAAGAAGAAGTCAGAACCACTGAATTTCCGTCACAGAATGTAGTCGCGCTCGCCGCTGTGATTGTTGGCGTTGCCGGAGTAGGATTCACCAATACGCTTGTTGAAGCGGAAGCTCCGGAAGTACATCCGAGAAGAATTTGCTCTACGGTGTAAGATCCTGTTGTTGTAACAGTGATAGATTGTGTTGTTTCTCCTGTTGACCATAAGTTTCCTGAAGTTGCAGACGAAGTCAATACAACCGATCCGCCAGCCGAACAGAATGTTGTTGGACCGCCGGCAGTAATTGTCGGAACAACCGGAATCGGGTTCACTGTTACATTGATGGTATTCGAAACAGCCGAAGTACAAGGCCCGTCAATTACGTTCACAGAGTAAGAACCGGAAGTTGTAACAGTGATGGATTGTGTTGTTTCTCCGGTCGACCATAGGTTTCCTGTTGCTGAAGAAGAAGTCAGAACCACTGAATTTCCGTCACAGAATGTAGTCGCGCTCGCCGCTGTGATTGTTGGCGTTGCCGGAGTAGGATTCACCAATACGCTTGTTGAAGCGGAAGCTCCGGAAGTACATCCGAGAAGAATTTGCTCTACGGTGTAAGATCCTGTTGTTGTAACGGTGATAGATTGTGTCGTTTCTCCGGTCGACCATAAGTTTCCGGTTGAAGCCGAAGATGTCAATACCACTGATCCGCCAGCCGAACAGAATGTTGTTGGGCCGCTTGCCGTAATTGTCGGAATAGCCGGAATCGGGTTCACCGTTACGTTTGTTGAAGTAATAGATTCCGTTAGACAGCCAAACCCGTTTGTAGCTTCAACGGTATAAGCTCCTGAAGTTGTAACGGTGATTGATTGTGTTGTTTCCCCTGTTGACCATAAGTTTCCGTTTGTTGCAGAAGAAGTCAAAATGACAGAACCTCCGTCACAGAATGTTGTTGAACCGCTTGCCGTAATGGTCGGAACGGGAGGAAGTGGATTTACATTCACTGTCACAGCTGCGGACGGACCGGAAGTACATCCCAATACAATGTGTTCAACGGTGAATGATCCGGCAGTTGTTACCGTAATCGATTGTGTTGTTTCTCCTGTAGACCACAAGTTTCCGCTTGCAGTTGATGATGTCAGAACCACAGAACCTCCGTCACAGAAAGTAGTTAAACTTCCTGCTGTAACGACAGGTGTTGTTGGAATTGGGTTTACAGTTACATTGATGGTATTCGAAACAGCCGAAGTACATGGTCCGTCGATTACATTCACAGAGTAAGAACCGGCAGTTGTTACTGTGATGGATTGTGTTGTTTCCCCAGTCGACCACAAGTTTCCTGTAGTTGCTGAAGATGTCAGAACCACTGAATTTCCGTCACAGAATGTCGTTACTCCTCCTGCTGTAATAATTGGCGTTGCCGGAGTAGGGTTTACCAATACATCTGTCGAAGCTGAAGCTCCGGAAGTACATCCGGATAAGATTTGTTCTACGGTATAAGATCCTGTTGTTGTAACAGTAATGGATTGCGTTGTTTCCCCGGTCGACCATAAGTTTCCTGAAGTTGCAGACGAAGTCAATACAACCGATCCGCCAGCCGAACAGAATGTTGTCGGACCACCGGCAGTAATTGTCGGAATAGTCGGAATCGGATTTACCGTTACATTAATAGTATTCGAAACAGCCGAAGTACAAGGCCCGTCAATCACGTTTACAGAATAAGAACCGGAAGTTGTAACGGTGATGGATTGTGTTGTTTCCCCAGTCGACCACAAGTTTCCTGTTGAAGCGGAAGAAGTCAGAATTACTGAATTTCCGTCACAGAATGTAGTCGCGCTCGCCGCTGTGATTGTCGGCGTTGCCGGAGTAGGGTTTACCAATACATCTGTCGAAGCTGAAGCTCCGGAAGTACATCCGGATAAGATTTGTTCTACGGTATAAGATCCTGTTGTTGTAACAGTAATGGATTGCGTTGTTTCCCCGGTCGACCATAAGTTTCCTGAAGTTGCAGACGAAGTCAATACAACCGATCCGCCAGCCGAACAGAATGTTGTCGGACCACCGGCAGTAATTGTCGGAATAGTCGGAATCGGATTTACCGTTACATTAATAGTATTCGAAACAGCCGAAGTACAAGGCCCGTCAATCACGTTTACAGAATAAGAACCGGAAGTTGTAACGGTGATGGATTGTGTTGTTTCCCCAGTCGACCACAAGTTTCCTGTTGAAGCGGAAGAAGTCAGAATTACTGAATTTCCGTCACAGAATGTAGTCGCGCTCGCCGCTGTGATTGTCGGCGTTGCCGGAGTAGGGTTTACCAATACATCTGTCGAAGCTGAAGCTCCGGAAGTACATCCGGATAAGATTTGTTCTACGGTATAAGATCCTGTTGTTGTAACAGTAATGGATTGCGTTGTTTCCCCGGTCGACCATAAGTTTCCTGAAGTTGCAGACGAAGTCAATACAACCGATCCGCCAGCCGAACAGAATGTTGTCGGACCACCGGCAGTAATTGTCGGAATAGTCGGAATCGGATTTACCGTTACATTAATAGTATTCGAAACAGCCGAAGTACAAGGCCCGTCAATCACGTTTACAGAATAAGAACCGGAAGTTGTAACGGTGATGGATTGTGTTGTTTCCCCAGTCGACCACAAGTTTCCTGTTGAAGCGGAAGAAGTCAGAATTACTGAATTTCCGTCACAGAATGTAGTCGCGCTCGCCGCTGTGATTGTCGGCGTTGCCGGAGTAGGGTTTACCAATACATCTGTCGAAGCTGAAGCTCCGGAAGTACATCCGGATAAGATTTGTTCTACGGTATAAGATCCTGTTGTTGTAACAGTAATGGATTGCGTTGTTTCCCCGGTCGACCATAAGTTTCCTGAAGTTGCAGACGAAGTCAATACAACCGATCCGCCAGCCGAACAGAATGTTGTCGGACCACCGGCAGTAATTGTCGGAATAGATGGAATCGGATTTACGATGACAGTTGTTGAAGCACTTGAGGTACTTTGACAACCGTTTCCGTCAGTTATTTGAACAGAATAGGAACCTGGAGTAGTTACAACGATAGAAGAGCTTGTTTCCCCGGTTGACCATAAATAAGTTGTTCCTACACCCGAAGTTAAAATAACGGATTCACCGTCACAGAATGTAGTAGAACCAAATGCACTGATTGTCGGTGCAGTCGGAAGTGGGTTAACAGTTACATCAATATCTGAGCTTTCATCACTTTGGCAGCCGTTTCCGTCAGTTACCTGAACGGTATATGAACCGGAAGCAGTTACAGTGATTGATTGCGTTGTTTCACCTGTCGACCATAAATAAGTTGTTCCTGTGCTTGATGTCAGGATGACTGATTCACCGTCACAGAAAGTGGTTACTCCTCCTGCCGAAATAGTAGGGGTAGAAGGTAAAGCATTAACAATAACATTCGTTGTTGCACTTGCTGCACTTTGGCAAGTTGCAGCATTTGTAACTTGAACAGTATAAGAATCTGCATCGGTAACAACGATCGATTGGGTTGTTTCTCCGGTCGACCATAAATAAGTTGTTCCCGGGCTTGAAGTCAGGGTCACTGATTCTTCGTCACAAATAGTTGTAGATCCGCTGCTTGTAATAACCGGAGTTGCAGGTAATGCATTTACCGTGACAGTAGTTGCCGCGCTTGAAGGGCTTTGACAGCCGTTCGCATCCGTTATTTGAACCGTATATGAACCGGAACTGGTAACATTGATGGAAGATCCTGTTTCTCCGGTTGACCACAAATGAGAAACTCCCGCACTTGATACTAAAGTTACTGTACCGCCATCACAGAAAGTGGTAGCTCCACCGGCCGTAATGATTGGTGCTGTCGGAGCCGGATTTACAATGATCGTTGTTGATGAACTGGAAGAGCTTTGGCAACTCGCAGCATTTGTAACTTGAACCGTATAAGAGCCGGCAGTTGTGACAGTGATCGATTGTGTTGTTTCTCCGTTCGACCACAAGTAAGAATTTCCTGCACTTGAAGTCAATGTAACTGACCCGCCTGCACAGAAAGTGGTTGCTCCACCTGCTGTGATAGTTGGTGGAGCAGGAAGAGGATTTACAGTTACCGTTGTTGGAGTGCTTACAGCGCTTTGGCATGTGGAAGCATCTGTAATCTGAACCGTATATGAGCCCGCCGTGGATACACTAATGGATTGGGTCGTTTCTCCCGTTGACCATAAATAAGATGTTCCTGTACTGGATGTTAACGTAATAGAACTACCTGCACAAATTGCAGTTGAACCGCTTGCCGTAATGGTTGGCGTTGCCGGTAAAGCATTCACTGTAACAGTTGTTGGGGCACTTGCTGCACTTTGGCAAGTTGAAGCATTTGTAACCTGAACGGTGTAAGAACCAGAAGTTGTTACGGTGATCGATTGAGTTGTCGCTCCGTTTGACCATAAGTAGGAATTTCCGGCACTTGAAGTCAAAGTCACTGATCCACCTGTACAGAAAGTGGTAGCTCCACCTGCCGTAATAGTTGGAGTTGCCGGTAAAGCATTTACTGTAACAATTGTCGGAGCGCTTGCTGCACTTTGGCAAGTTGAGGCATTTGTAACCTGGACGGTGTAAGAACCAGGAGTTGAAACGGTAATAGATTGCGTTGTCGCTCCGTTCGACCATAAGTAGGAATTTCCGGCACTTGAAGTCAAAGTCACTGACCCTCCGGTACAGAAAGTCGTTGCTCCACCTGCCGTAATAGTTGGAGTTGCCGGTAAAGCATTCACTGTAACAGTTGTCGGAGCACTTGCTGCACTTTGGCAAGTTGAAGCATTTGTAACCTGGACGGTGTAAGAACCAGAAGTTGTGACAGTGATCGATTGAGTTGTCGCTCCGTTTGACCATAAGTAGGAATTTCCGGCACTTGAAGTCAAAGTCACTGACCCTCCGGTACAGAAAGTCGTTGCTCCACCTGCCGTAATAGTTGGAGTTGCCGGTAAAGCATTCACTGTAACAGTTGTCGGAGCACTTGCTGCACTTTGGCAAGTTGAAGCATTTGTAACCTGGACGGTGTAAGAACCAGAAGTTGTGACAGTGATCGATTGTGTTGTTTCTCCGTTCGACCATAAGTAGGAATTTCCTGCACTTGAAGTCAAGGTAACTGATCCGCCTGCACAGAAAGTAGTTGTTCCACCTGCCATAATGGTTGGCGTTGCCGGTAAAGCATTCACTGTAACAGTTGTTGGGGCACTTGCTGCACTTTGACAAGTTGAAGCATTTGTAACCTGAACAGTGTAAGAACCAGAAGTTGTGACAGTGATCGATTGAGTTGTTGCTCCGTTTGACCATAAGTAGGAATTTCCTGTACTTGAAGTCAAAGTAACAGATCCTCCGGTACAGAAAGTCGTTGCACCTCCTGCAGTAACAGTTGGAGTTGCCGGTAAAGCGTTAACAGTAACAGTTGTTGGGGCACTGGCTGCGCTTTGGCAAGTTGAAGCATTTGTAACCTGGACGGTGTAAGAACCTGCAGTTGAAACGGTAATGGATTGCGTTGTCGCTCCGTTTGACCATAAGTAGGAATTTCCGGCACTTGAAGTCAAAGTAACAGATCCTCCGGTACAGAAAGTGGTTGCTCCGCTTGCTGTAATAGTTGGTGTTGCCGGTAAAGTATTCACGGTAACAGTTGTCGGAGCACTTGCAGCACTTTGACAAGTTGAAGCATTTGTAACCTGGACAGTATAAGAACCGGCAGTTGAAACGGTAATGGATTGCGTTGTTGCTCCGTTTGACCATAAGTAGGAATTTCCGGCACTTGAAGTCAAGGTAACTGACCCTCCGGTACAGAAAGTGGTTGCTCCGCTTGCTGTAATAGTTGGTGCAGAAGGTGGAGATGATATCGTAACTGTTACCGGAGAAGAATTCGAAGAAGTACAGGAACCATTATCCAAATGAACGGAATAAGTTCCGGCAGCACTCACAACGATAGATTGTGAAGTTGCCCCGGTTGACCAGATATTGTTTGTTGCTGAAGAAGAAGTCAATGTAACAGTGTTTCCGGAACATAAACTGATAGATCCGGAAGGTGAAATCGAAGGAGTTGACAAAGACGATCCGACAGTGACAACAATTGAGTTGGAGATCAATGGAGGACAGGCTCCAACTGTATTTGTTACGGAATAAGTTCCTCCGGTATTTACAGTAATTGAAGGAGTTGTAGCCCCGTTCGACCACGTAATGTTTGTTCCGACATTTGAAGTCAAAGTAACAGATCCCCCCGAACAAAATGTAGTTGGGCCTCCTGCAGTAATAACAGGTGTTTGGCTCGTTGTAATCGTAATAATCGATGATTGCGGAGAAGTACATCCCGCATTGGTATATGTTACGGTGTAATCACCTGCTGTAGTCGCTGTATATGTTGAATTGGTAGCTCCCGGAATAATGTTTCCATTTTTGTACCATTGATTTCCTGTTGACTGAGATGAGGTCAAAACAACCGATCCTCCTGAACAAAAAGTGGTTGGCCCACCTGCTGTAACGGTTGGGGCAGAAGGTCCTGCTGCTACGGAGACAACCAATGAATTAGAACTGCTTGAACACCAGTTACTCCAGGAGGAAGATGTTGTTGTATAATATGTTCCGGATGTAGTGGCACTGATAGCCTGTGTTGTTTCTCCATTCGGATCCCAATCATACCACAAAGCAGGTGTTGAAGTGAGTGCTACAGAATTTCCGTTACAGAAGCTAAGCGGCCCGCCGGCAGTAATCTTCGGAGTAGTATTGAAATGAATGTTCAATGAGTTGCTGACTTCGTTGACAACCGCAATATCGATTCTTCCGTCACCATTAAAATCTCCTGTTGCCATACCTGCACTTCCGACTTCACAAGCAAATGATCTCGGACCATTTGTGAGTGAGTAATCTGTATTGGGACCGGTGGAGCTTGCCATTGAAATAACCAATTGCCCTGATTGTGAGCTAGGGGAGTATATGGCTGCAACATCATTTTTCCCGTCACTGTTGATGTCAAGGATGGCAACATCTCTTCCGGGGGAAATTCCGGAACCAATTGAAGTGGATAAGGCTGTAGCTGCTCCGCCACCATTAACATTATAGATTTTAACAATTGCACTTGAACAGGACATCACGATGTCCGGATCGGCATCACCGTCAAGATCCGTTGCTTCCATTGCTGTGATATTCGAAAATTGCGCTGTTCCTACGTTTCCAGAATTGGTGAAAGCTCCGGAACCATTGTTCGTAAACTTGATGACGGTGGCAGTGGTTGCAACGTTATGTCCTACAAGGACGTCTTTGTATGTGTCGCCATTTATATCTGTAATGCAGATTGCAGAAGTGGTTGCACTGGTAGGGTAGTGTACAGGTGCATTGTAAGTTCCGGCTCCACTTGACAGAATAACGGAAATGGATCCTGTTGTTTGATTTGCGACAACTAAATCAGGGTATGCATCTCCGTTTAAACTTCCCATTCGAACCTGGATCGGACCTGTCTGCACGCTGATATTTGAAGCTGCCGAAAATCCACCGGAACCATTTCCATAAAAGATCGAAATATTGTTGGATGTAAAGTTTGCCGTAACCACATCCATGTCTCCATCACCGTCCAGGTCTCCCGAAATAATGGATGAAGGAAGTGTTCCTGAGGCAAAAGTTCCTGCAGAAGTGAAAGCCCCTGCACCATTCCCGGTGAACAACTGGAAATTATTGTTTGCGGAATTAGCCACAACCAAATCCTTTTTACCGTCTCCGTTAAAGTCATTGGATGAAATACTTTTAGGAGCATTTCCGGTAGGATAGATATCTGGTAAAAGGTAGTTGTTGCTGGAATTTCCAAGATACGAATTGACGAATGCCCCGGTTAATTGAGCTGTTATAATATCCAGGTGAGAGTCAGCATTGAAGTTACCGATTACCAAGGTTCTTGGAGAACCAGGACATTGAGTGGTTTGATGCAGTGTCAGTGTTCCGGAAGAACTTCCGTAAAAAATAGACATAGTGGCTGCCAAATCGTTGACAACAACAATATCTTCATTTCCATCCCCATTAATATCTGCATGTTCAACTCCTTCTGGTCCGGTACCTGTACTGTAAATTATAGCCACATCCAAAACCCCTGAGCCATTATTTTTCTTTACAGAAATGGTATTCGCATTTTTATTGGAATTGATAACATCCATATCGTTATCGTTATCAATATCGCATAGTGTTAATGAGAAGGGGTTTGCTCCTGATGGATAAAGAACCGCATTGGCAAATGTTCCCAATGAGCCGGAATTATTGATCGATACTCCGACTCCTGCCGTACCTACCGAGACAACATCCAGGTGGTTATCTCCGTTCATATCTGCAAGTCGGATATCAGCAATAGTACCTGCAATATTAAATGTCGGTCCGGAAGTAAAGGTTCCGGGTGTTCCGACACTTCCCAGTAATGTTTGACTGATACTTGAAGTAGTAACGACTATATCAATTGCCCCGTCTTCATTGATGTCACCCAAAGCCATGTTTCTTGGGGCGTTAACGGTGTAAGGGGTTGCTGTGCCAAAAGTTCCGTCTCCATTTCCCAGTTGAATTGTAACGCTATTACTGAAAATATTTGTCAAAGCAATATCCAGTTTTCCATCACTATTAAAGTCAGCACTGACAATGTGATTTGTTTGAACAGCACTGGCAAACCCTGCTATGGGAGTATCGAATTTACCATTCCCCAGGCCCTTCAGAAAAGCATAATTGTTGTTAGCAACAGAGCCTGCATAAAGGGATACAACAACATCCAAAAGTCCGTCATTATCAAAATCACCTTTGACAATTCCACGCGATCCGCTACCGAAGGCTTTACTGAATGAAATGTCATTCCCCGAACTAAAGCAGCCACTTGGTGTTTGCGACCACGACGAGGAAACTATCATGGAGAATGATAGGCAATAAAGTAGTTTTTTCATATTTGTTTAGTCAAGGTAACAGGAAGTGTATCAGTTTCTGTAAGCCGAAGATAGTTCTTTTTTTAACAAGATTATCGGCTTCACAGCCTTTTGTCGAATTTGCTAAATCGAATTATTCTCAGACCTTCAGTTTCAGTACTTTTTAGACGTAAAAAAAATCAGATAGTTGTAATTTTGTTAAAAATGTAACAGGAGAAGCAGGTCAATTAATTAAAACAAACTATTTGCTACTTTCGCTTTTATGCAAGACAAAATTACTTTTCAGTTCGTTAGCGAACCAACTGATGTGAACTTCGGGGGAAAGGTTCATGGTGGATCTGTTATGAAATGGATCGATCAGGCTGCTTATGCCTGTGCTTCAACCTGGTCTGAAGGCTACTGCGTAACGGTTTACGTTGGTGGAATCCGTTTTTTTAAACCAATCCATATCGGAAGCCTGGTGAAAATTCAGGCACGGGTTATTTACACCGGTAAATCAAGCATTCACATTGCCGTAGACGTTTTTTCGAGGAAAATGAGCGAGCATAAGTTTGAAAAGACAACTCATTGCGTCATCGTCTTTGTTTCTGTGGATGAAGCCGGAAATCCCAAACCAACCAATCAATGGGTTCCAAATACAGATCGTGAAAATCAATTGCAGCAATATGCCATTCGTTTAATGGAACTGCGGAAGGATATTGAAGTGGAAATGGGACCGCATCTGAAGGATTTGTTTTAAACTGAATTCTCACACTCAAGAAAAAAGCAATAAAGTGTGAGTGAAGAGGGGGAAAAAGAACGTTTGAAACAAAATATAAATGAAAAAAGTCCCTTTTACAGGACTTTCACTTTTATTGACGGACGATCATTTATGGATTGGTTCTTTTTTTAACCATAACTCATACACGCATTAATTGCGTTCATATTAGCCTTCGTTATATCAGCAATGTACCGGCGTCCTTGTTGGTCATTGTCCATGGATACATGCGAAAGCTTGCTTTTCAGGTCATTATAAACCGAATTGATAATATCGGTATTGTATGCATTTGATTGAATATTGGTGTTGGATCCATCCGTAAACTGGACGATCACCTGGGCGAAACTAATCACCGGTGTCTGACCTTCCAAAGGAATAGAGAACCCCATCAGCAGGATGATATGATCGTCTTTGCCTCCATCGATTTCATAATCAATCTTGCAGGACACAAAAACTCCCAATTTCGCGGTAGCGGAGGATTCCTGGTACCAGGTACGGTATGGATTGTTTTGATATTTAAATTCAACAACCTGGTTGAAGGTGCTGGTTTTGCCGCTTGTGCTTTGCGACCAGTTATTTGCAGAACCATTACCACTCAGGAAACTATTCAGAGCCGAAGGAAAGTCACTGTTGCTGAAAGCTAATGTGTACTGGTTTCTCGGGTCATTGACATCTGTGTAGGTTGGGAAATTGTAAGGATCGGCAACTGTTGTACAAATGCGGTTGAGTGTATGGCAGATCACCGGCAGAAAATAAAACTGACCGCCATTGTCCGTTGCCTTGTAAACAAGGTTGGCAACCTTATTAAATACATTGCAAACAAAATCAAAGATGTCAATAAACAAATTGGCCACTTCCTTACCAACACCAAATGATATGAGTCCTGATGCTGTGCCCACGTACCAGCCGATAAAATCAACCGTTTTAATAAGGGTGTCCGGAATCTGGTATGCACCGTCTGACGACCACTTAAAGTGTTGAATAGATACCACCCTGCCATTGTTGTCAAAAAAGATACTGTATTCCGCTTTATCATTGTGCGAACCGGTGTTTTGATGTTGTTGATAAACAACGTAATTTGTCCAGCCGTCGGCGGGAAGATTTGTTGTATCATCGCTCAGATGGCTGGAAAGTAGTTGTGTCGTTGATTGGGTTATGAATTCAGGCTCTTCAATTTTGTAGGTAGAGTCTCCTACCACGTAGGAGATTTCATCGTCTGTTGCTTGACTGGTAGGGTAAGGATAAAGATTATATAATGTTACAAAGTTGATATAAGCCCTTGGATACGGTGTGTGCCAAAAACCAGGCTGGGCCGGATACACCAGGAAGGAATCAATTTCGTTTTCCCAATTGCCTTCTTTCTGACCATTGATATCCGTTCGTGACCATTCACTTAATTTGTTCATTGCTGTGTTCGGGTCAATCTTCTTAAAATTTCCTTTTGAATGGATTTGGTCAAAAATAATCATCCATACGTTGGGACCTGTTTTAAGAGAACTGATAGAATGGATTCCTGACATCTTAATACCGCTGGAGTCATACCCGTCGGCCGATGTGTTGGGGGCATTGTATGGGGCTGAAAGTGTCGAGTTGGCTCCCATATAATCATCATTTTCTGTAACGCATGCCTGGCCATCGTGCAATACAAAAAGCTGTGATTTGTTGGGTTGTGTATAATCATGGCCTGTATCCCAGAAAGCAGGTTTCTTTTTATATAGAATAAAGCTCTGGATATTGTTTTTCCAATTCCCAACTTCCTTACCTGAATTATCATGTCTGTGTGTACTGCTCAGGCTGCGGAGGTATGTGCCCGGGGAAATCTTTTTGCAGTTCCCGCGATAACGGGTTTCATCGAAGATGATAACCCAGGTATCTGCCAAGGTTTCCAGCGAGTTATCATTCGCATTGAGGTTGTCTTGTCCTTGTGCTCCTGAATAAGCATCTATATAACCTCCTCTGTCATCATTGTTCCATGTCCGGAAATCACTTCCTGTTGCCATTTTTGTCTGTCTGTTAAAATTGTGTATAACTTAGATATATATGCAACTCTAACTATTTACAGATCCATTGAACCCGGATTTGAATTTCAGGAATTTTGTGTGAATAGTCTTTGTTACGTTATTTCAATAGTACATAATAATTCTGAGAAACAGCTAAATATTGAAAAATTCCGGGAAGAAGTTTGAAAGGAAAACCAATAAAGTTCGAACCGCTTTGGATAGTTTAAAAATGGAATGAAATTGTCGGTTTGAGAGAGAATGTGGCAATCATTTAATCATAAGTAATTTTGAAATTCACCGGCATATTGATTTGTACTGTCACTAATTTACCATTTACGGTTCCTGGTATCCAATCATTTGGAATTTGTTTTACAGCATCAATCGCAGCTTCGTCAAATCCGTTGCCGATTTTTTCTTTAATGAAATGTCCTGAAGCAATGCCATTTTGATCAACATAAAAAGTCACAATTACTTTTCCGTTCTGCCCTTTTTCAAGGGCAGAACGTGGGTATTTTAAACTTCTAAAAAAATAATGATTTTTCATTACATAAGCGCCGATGAAAGAAACTGGAGTATCCAGTTTTATTTTAATAGTATCACTATTTATAATAGCCACGAATTCCTCTTCAGAATTTTTTTCAATTGATGAAACTATCTTTTTCGAATCGTAATCATATTCTTGAACTATTTCGCCATTGTAATTGTAAAACTTCCATATTCCAACCTTTTTTCCATTAGAATAATTACCAGAACATCTCATTTTACATCTACCATTTTTTGTGCCCCACCAATCGAATTCTGACCATAGGCTATCTTTAGCGCCCATTTTATAGTATCCGGAAATTAATACGTCTTTTTTATATTTGATTTGCTTATAAGATCCATGTTTCACACTGGTATCAGAGGAAAGCACATAATAAACTTCTTTCTCTTTATTCAATTCATCTAAGATTTTTGTGACTTTCCTTGTCTGTTGGCTTTGAGAAAACAAAGGAATTAATACAATTGATAATTGAATAAGTAATTTCATAATTAATTTAATTTTGATCAATATTTTTAATATTCTCTTTTTGATAGCTTAGATGGTTATACTTTTTGGATATATCGATTACCACTAACTTGTATATATGCGTAACTCCAGCTACTTGCAACCGATTAAAATCGATCTTCAAACTGAATCTCAGAATAGTTGTGAAAAGTTTTAGTTAGGTTATTGCATCAATACTACACAATAATCTTGAAAATTAACTCAATGTTGAAAAATTCCGGGAATTTGCATGGGAACCCAATAGGATTCAAACGATTTTGATTCGATGGAAAAACGCAATAAAATCAATGGTTTTCGGGAGATTTGAGGCTGTCCTCTCCCTTAATCCCTCTCCAAAGAGGGAGACTTTGATCCGTGCTTCGAACACGGATCCCGCTCTCAAAACTCGCACTCGTCCCTGAAAGAAAAAAGCATCCACTCAGTGTGAGTTAAAGAGAGGCAAAAAGAAAAAACATCACTTTCGTGATGCTTTTTCTTTTTGTGATCCTAATGTCAGATATTTCGACTGTTTGCCGGAGGATTTGGAACTCTTTGACTAGTTCTGCTGTCCTTGAAAGTGCTTTATTCAATTGCTGTCTTCAAATGCCAAACTCATCTTCTTCCCATACGGAAAGGTAAAGGATAGGACGTCCAACATATACTGCAATCTCCGGACGATCGAGTTGACTTTCTAGATCTACGTTGGAATTGGTTGCCAGATTGACTTCTTTCATCTTCGGGAGAGTATTGATCACCCGGACATCGGAAACGGAAGTGTAGTACAAATCCAAGTACTCTAATTTTTTCAAGGATTTCAGATCAGAAATGTCAGAAACATTTGTTTCCATCAAAACCAATACGCTTAAATTGGGAAATTTCACTATTTCTCTTAAGTTGATATCGGTATTCAGACTCGAAAGGTTGAGTTTTTTCAAACGCGGTTGTTGCTCCATATCTTCGAAATCATTGATCGATGAATTGTCTAAATCAAGTACCTCCAACTTTTTCATGGTTTTCAGCTCCAATTTTTTACAGCCTTTTATCCTTAAGTATTTCAGATTCGGAAATTGCGAAAGGTGTTTAATTTCTTGATTGTAATTTGTAATATTCAACCGCTCTAGTTGTTCTAAATTCGGAAGTGAGTTGATATCCATAACGGTTTCACTGAAATCACTTCCCAATTGGAGCGACTTTAAACCTTGCAACTTCCCTAAGCCTTTAAAGCGCAATTTCGTATCCAATATGAGATACTCGAGGTTGGTGAGTTGCTTTAAATTTAATACACGCTTCTTCTTGTAAGGAGCATACAACGACAACTTTTTTAACTGTTGTAGCTGAAGGATCAACCGCACGTCCTTAATTGAATTTCCGTCTAGCTTCAAACTTTTCAGTGCTTTGAATTGCTTCAAAACTTGGACCGCCTTGATTCGTTTGACATCATAGATTTCCAGTTCTTCCAGTTGACCTTTCAACGGTAAAATGCGCTCAAAAGATCGCAGTCCTTTTACTTTGGAGAAATTGGTCAATTTGAACGATGTGAGACTCTTGAATTGATCCAAACATTCATGATTATAGAAATTGGAACGTCTAAACGAAATCGATTGGATACGTGATGCAATGGGGAGAAATGCTTCCAGGTCTACTTTTCCCCCGCTAAAGTTAAGATACGTAAGTCGCTTGAATCGATTTAGATGAGGAAGCACGTCTCCTTTAAAATTATCTAGGTCAAGACTCGTAATGTACTTTTTGAGCGGTAGAACATGTTCCAAATCAAACGGTTTTTTCTGTTTGTAAATACTACAGGTAATGTTTCTTCCATGTGGATTTTCAAGAATCGCTTTATCCTTCACACGGGTGTTGGTTCCCATGGAAATTTCTTCCAACTCAGGGAACGCTTCAAGTCCGGTTAAGCTTCCAATTTTACAATTATCAAATTCAATATTCGACAAGTCTTCTTTGAATGGTAAAAATGAAACATCCTCCAATTTAGAATTGGACACGCGCATTCGGAAAATACTACTTTTTGTGGCGTGTTGGAGTGGTCCATAAGTGAAAGTGATGGTGTTGAGAATCAAAAAGGAAACCTGCTGAATGCTACTGAGATACTGGATGTTATCAATATGACAATGAATAAACTCGACTTGTCTGAAACCACCAATATTACTTTTCTCAAAGCAATTGAACCCCTTCGCGTCCACACGCATGTTGTACAGTTTGGTATGCGTTGGAAGTTTCCCTCTTGTGGTGCAAATAGTGTCTTTGATCGTCACGCGATCTAAGGTCAAGTCGTAAGTATTGAAAGGAAGTAAATCGGGAAAGTTAGGAATTGTGGAATTGACAAGCATTAGGTTACTCAACTCACCGGTAAACTCGAATAATGCGGATAAGTCCTCTATCACCACTTCGTCCAACCGTAACCGATAAATATGCTCTTCAGTTCCTGAGTATGTATTTTTTTGATCGGGGTCATACTCCTTACCAAATCGCTTTTCTTCCAATTTAATCCCCAGCAGCTGTTCTATTTTCGCAAGTGTCGTCATTCTTAGTCAGGTATGAATGCTAAAGATACCGATTTTTCCCTGCGTGGCCCTGATTAGAGATATTTCGAATGATTTGATAAAGGATTTGAAACTTTTTATCTAATAGAAATTATAGCTGGAACCCAAAATTAGATTCGAACGACTTTGATTCGCGAGGAAAAAACACTAAAATAAAGGGTTTCGGGAGATTTGAGGCTGTCCTCTCCCTTAATCCCTCTCCAAAGAGGGAGACTTTGATCCGTGCTTCGAACACGGATCCCGCTCTCAAAACTCACACTCGTACCCGAAAGAAAAAGAGCTCAGAGTGAGTGTGGGAGCGGGAGAAGGGTACAAAAAGAAAGATAGTGCGAACTATTTGGTGGAGGATTTACTAAAACTGATTAATCTCGATTAGTTCTTTAATAAATTCTTCCATACCCGGATTCCATAGTTATTCCAGAATTTATTGGAAGTTATAATGTCTAAGTCGCCGTCATTATCGATATCGTGTAATTCTAGTCCCGATAAACTGTTTATAGGAAAAAGGGGGACTTTTAAATAGGTACCATCTCCATTGTTCTTCATGATCACCAGGGTATGATTAGTTCCAATAGCAATTTCACCAGTTACACTTGGTTTCATTTCGGATTTTCCATCCAAACAAACCAAGTCGTCAAGCCCATCACCTGTCATATCACCCAACGACAGGTTGTCCAGATTAGAACCAACCTTTTCGAAGGTATTCATCTTCCATTGAGCCAAACTATCCTGTTCAAACCATGCCATTTTGAATACCGAAAAGAGTAGTGCGTCTTTCAGACTATCGCCGTCCATATTTGCCTTTAGTAGACTATTTGGCATATATGTTTTAAAATCGCTTGAATGTTGTTGCCAATTGGACGAATTATCAAAGTTGTACCAAAGACCTGAACTCATGTCTAAAACATCTTCAATTCCATCTAGGTCCATATCAAATACAGCTAATCGAGGAAATAATTTCTCCGGATAAGAAACTTGATGCAGTTTGGTTTTTGTCTCGGTAAAAGCTCCGTTTCCTTCATTTCGATAGCTGTAAAAGCCATAAACCTTGTCCTCCCAATAATTGACAATCATGTCATTAAAACCATCCTGATCAAAATCAATACATTCAAAAGCAATCAAGCGACCCTGTTCAGAATGAATGGGTTTTAATTCGGAAAAATGCATATTCCCCAGGTTTTTATACCAACCTAAAACCCCGTTACCTCTATCGTCTGAACTTATGATCAAATCCATTTTTCCATCATTATCCAAATCTGAGCTACTTACCGAACCAATTTCAAAGGTATTTATTTTCAGTTGAGTTACTTCCGAGAAATTGCCTTTTTGATCAACCAGGCTGTAAAACACTTCGTGTTGATAATAACCGATGATATCTTTAAAACCGTCGCCATTGAGATCTGTTAAATGAAGACCGTTACATTCTCCATTGACAACCCAGGTGTTTTTTGATCTGGATTGCCCGTTTTTGTTCATCAACACCATATTGTATCTCGGTCTTTTTTCTCCATCAGTTTCACAATAAAAGACGTCTGCTATTTTATCACCGTCAAAATCTTCGAAAATAAATTGTTCTGTTTGAACGGCGCTAGGAAGAAGACTTTTACAATCATTGGAGAACGTCCCATCTCCATTATTTTTAACCCAATGAACGACATCTGTTCTATTGAAACTAGAGAAATAAACCAGATCCAGGTCTCCGTCCGAATCGTAATCACCAAACTGATAGTTCGGCTTGTCCAAATTTTTCAGGAAAACGAACTCTTTCCCAAAGCTTCCATTAGAGTTACGTCTCATCCAATGAATAGATCGACCCTCGGAAGAGTAAATAGTAAAAACCAGATCCTGATAACCATCTTTATTCATGTCAAAGAAATTTAAATCCCTCATTGGAGTATTGAGAGTTAGTAAAGTGTCACTAACAGTGTATCCGGTTTTGTTGTAATGAAAGGCGATAAGGTCTTTGTCTTTGTTACCACTTGAACTTCTTGATCTCACTGCTTTTTGAGTTGTCAGAATCTCTTGGATGCCATCACCATTAATATCCGTTCCGATCACATCACTTTTGTTGTATGCAAAGTCAGTAAAGGGTCTGAAATATAAAAACTGCTGTTCCTTAGTTCCCGCATAACCGACCGTTGGCCCTTGAAGAGATTTAATAACCAGATCCAAAACTCCATCCGAATTAATATCCAAAACAAGTATGTCAGCATATTCAGCAGGTTTATAATCTAACTTGACAGCCTGATTCATTTTATGAAATCCCTTAATAGTATTCATAAAAATGCAGATTTCTCCGCTTTTGGTCAACGCAACAATATCCTTGTGTTTGTCTTTGTTTAGATCCTCAACAATAAATGTTTCAATTTCAATGTTGGAATCGTAAAGGGGGATCATCTTTTGTTTTTGCCCCTTACCATCGTTGAGGTACAAATAGGGGAAGTCTAATATGTCCAAATCTCCATCGCGGTCAGCATCAAATGCTTTTGGTCGTTCGTAACCGAATCCGGGCTCAAGAATAGTTTCAGGAGAAGAAATAGTTTGTGTCAATCCGGTCAATGGCAAAACCATTAGTATAAAAGAAAAAATCACATAGTATTGGCAGGTTGTATCCTTCATATTCATGTCAATTGTGGAACAAAAGTACTATTTCAGTTTAAGAAATACTTTTGTTTCATCAACCCAATGAAATTCGAACGACTTTGATTCGATAGGAAAGCACACTAAAATCAATGGTTTAAAGTAGATCTGGGGTTTATTCTCTAAGGAAACCCAATCGAAACTTCGAACACGGATCCCACACTCAGTCCTCACACTAAAGAAAAAGCTCTGAAAACAGAGCGAGTGCGAGAGTGAGTATTGAGGGAAAAAGAAAAAGCGAACTACTATCGTAATTCGCTTTTTCTTTTTGTGATCCCGCTGGGATCCTATATACTTTGAAAAGTGCCCGCTACATAGAGCTTTCAGCACTATTTTGTTCTTGAATTCTAATCGGGTCACCAAAAAGGTCACCATTTTTTTTAAACTCTCTTGAACTGATTTGAAAGAACTTAGTAATGCAATATTACGAATTATTGAGAACGAAAACAAATCAAAATTAAGGAGCACCAAATCTTACTTTTTTTAAAATTTTATATCATTAAACACTATTGCTTTGGAATAAATCTCATCGAATTCAGGGGGAAGTTGACATGCCTTGCGAAGGTATTTCGAAAGTCTTAAAGCGAATGTAGATGTAAACTTATCTTTTTTATTAATCAATTCAGAATAGGAATAATCTTGAGGTGTTTCTGATAAAAAGCAAAATGAGATCTCTTTAAGATAAAGCGGTAAAACATTAAAATTAATGGGATTTTCGAACGCCAATCGAATTAATTCAACAAACATATCCCATTCAGGTAAAGATAGGTCTTGGTCCGCATATGTGTTGCCCATAAATTTCTTTCTCAGCTCATTAAGATATTCGTAGTTTTCAATACCACCATAGATTATGATTTTTAGATCATTACTAAGGTCGTCTTTTGATTTTAAAGAAACATATCTGGTGAAAAGTTGAATGATGATTTGATTCAACGCTATTGCAATTAAAGAATAGTGATGGAGAACAATTGATAGATGCAAATTATTGCTTGGATTAAGTTCACCTTTTAAACTTTTCAATAAAGCCAGTCCTGATCTAACTTGAAAGTTGCTATTCTTTGAATTCCAAAAGTTAGTTCTGGCAAAGTCAGATAGAGGTTTTAACTTTTCAAAACGCTTTTCGATATCGACGAATAAGTCCCAATTATCAATATCGGCGAGTGCACTTTTAAGAATGTTATTGTAATCTGCTGTTGCCTTCGCGTAAAAATCAAAATCTTCTTCAGAGAACAATTGTACGTCAAAAGTATCGGCGGTTAGCTGGTGTTCCTTTTCAATGTCTTTTGATAGAAGTATGATCCCTTTCTTAGCTCCAAAGTATTCCATTAATCCTTTCATCCATAACGCACGGGTAATTGGTGATTGACCTTTCAATGTTTTACAGTCGCCCAAAATAATCTGATATTTACCTGTAACTTCTGCGGCGAGGCCAAGGACATCGATGTCTGTCACTAACTTTGGGCTGGATGATATTTGGTTTTGCGACAACACATTTACTTCCATGTGTGGGTACCAACCTCTACATAGGAAATATTCTATAACTTTTATTTTTAGATTTCTATCCTTTATCATTATGATATGCTTTTAAGTAAAAGGTTATCAAATTCTTCTTTTGCTTCTTCACCTAGTGTAATCGTCTCCATATTTCTTAATGTGCTGGAGGAAATTATAGATTCAATATAAGTTTGATCCTTTTGTAATGCAATGCGTGCTTCCTGGTTAATCTCCATATTTGAGAGACTTCCCTCTGTTAATAATTCCAAAGCTAGATCTAAAGCTTTAAGATTTTCTTCTGATCTAACAAGAACAAATTTGTGACGGTTATTGCTAGTCTGTTCTAATCGACCGACTTTTAGAACGGTCAATTGATGATATTGAGCGTATGCTTCTGATGTGGGCTTTAACCACCCATCTCTCTTAAGTGCCCTTAAAATTGCGTCAGGCCATTTAATAGGATATTGATTAGCTAATAATTGACCTTGTCGAACCGAGGCTACGAGAGCCATAGCTCGCTCATAAATTTCCCGGTTGGTAGGATCTAGCTTTGAAGCACCTGGAGCAGGAGTAAACATAAAAAAGTTCTGACCAGCGTGCCCAGTAGTAATTGAAGGAGGCTTTACGGCTCCATCTTGTGCTAATCTCTTGAGAATTTGCAAATCCTGAACAGTAATGGCTTCTCCGTTAATACTCATAGTCTTTTCGATAATTGCCAAAGGCCAGCCCTGAGCTTTTTTTACAAGTTCCAGAATTCGTTTGATATTCTGAGCACCAGATTTTGCCGTTAAATCAGCAAATATGTCAGCGTTTTCAGAGAAAAAAAGCGGACTTATTAAAATTTCTTTACCTCTCGCTCTCTTAGACAAGATATACCCCCCCTCGTTACCTAGCCTAAGATTACGTTCAACTATTTTCTTTTCAGCACCAAGTGTATATACATTGCTAATTTCGGTAGGAGAATTAGATAACTTCGAGACAATTTTTAACGCTAACTGTTCAGGCTCATTGAAAGAGAACTGAGTGTGCGCAAATTCGCCAACGGTACTATAAATATCATCGAAAAATGGAACTTGTGGTAATACCTGCTTTATTGTCGTACCCTGGGTGTACAAGTTAACGAATTCAATTTCGGCAAGGTTTTCGAGAATATCCCTTAGTAGAATTGGTGGTATTTTGAAATAGTGGCTTGAAACTAATTTCATTTTCTCGTATTCTAAAATTGGAAGCCCTCTTAAATGCAAGGCGAGACTTACCATCATACCGACTCTCGGTAAGAATTCAAAATCAGGAATATCCTTTCCTGCTAATGAAGTTGTGATGTCATGACATTGTGAAGCTGTGGTTTCGTTAATCATATTATTCAATTAGGGCATTAATTTAAAGAGTGATAATGCATGAAAATATGGTTTTTCGGACAAAAAGATGCACCTTTTGAATAACTTTTAAAAATATGACTACAGTCTTGTGATTTTTAGTCTTGGCAACCCGATTTCATGTTCCTGCGGATATGGGGCGCGATGTGTCATGCTGACATCTTCCCTTATTTTAGCTTGTATTTCGTATCTCTTTTCATCATCATATGCATATCGTGGGTCGGCTATAAATGGCATTTTCGCCATTTTGTGAATTGTAATGGTTGGAAAATGAAAATCCACTTCGACTGTTCCCAATAGCAGATAACAACCACCGCCCTTAAATGGATACTGGACAAGACTGTTCGGGAAGTGTGCTGTATCGAAAAAGGTTCCTTCATTATCGATCCAGGTTCCGAAGTACATTTCGCCCTGTTTTGTAGGGACATGTTTCCGCGACACCAGATAGGCCAGCATTCTTACCTTTTTTTTGTGATAGCTGTTCAGTTCTCGCGCCATTACATTACCCCGGAAAGAAGTTTTCAGCAGATCAAACGGTGTACATGATACTGTAAATCCTAGTATTTCAATTTCATCAAAAGCATCTTCATAAGTGGAACGTGCTAATTCCGGAAGCTTATATTCTTTTGCAGGCTCCTCGAACAAAACTGCCATACGGTCTTCAGGTTTATAGTTAACGAGCATTAACCGTGCGCTGACCAATAGTTCATTCTTACTACGCCCGGTAAACCGGAATGCCCCAATGAATATCAAGGTCTGAACGGTTTCAATGCCTATAGGAATACGTCTGATAAAATCTTCCATTGATTTATAATCACCACATTTCTTTCGATCTTCTACAATCAGTTTTGCGGTTTCCGCAGGAAGTCCCTGCAATACCAATAGGCCCAGATATATATCCGATCCGGCAAGTGTTGTTTCTAAACAACTTCGATTAACACATGGGTTATGAATTATAGCTCCAGACATCTTTGCTTCGTGGACATAGACCTCAGTCCGATAAAAACCGCCCCCGTTGTTGATTGCCGCAACCATAAATTCTATAGGATAATACACTTTCAGGAATAGGCTTTGGTAGCTTTCTTCAGCATATGAAGCGGAATGTGCCTTACAGAACGAATAGCCTGCAAAACTTTCTATCTGTCTGTATATTTCATGACTTATTTCTTCAGACCTATCCAAACGGGCACAGGAATCAAAGAAATTATCCTTTACTTTTTGTAGTGCAGTTAGGGAACGACCTTTGCCACTCATTGCCCTCCTGAGAATATCGCCGTCCGCAGGGTCAAGTCCTCCATAATGTATTGCAATCTTGATCACATCTTCCTGATAGACCATGATTCCATAGGTTTCCCCAAGTTGTTGTTCCAATATGGGGTGCAGATATTCGAACTTCCCGGGATTGTTATGTCTCCAAACGTATTCGCGCATCATGCCTGACTGTGCTACACCGGGCCTGATAATGGATGATGCCGCGACTAGAGTTCTGTAGTCATCACATTTGAGCCTACGCAAAAGCCCACGCATTGCCGGACTCTCAATGTAGAAGCATCCAAGGGTTTTTCCCTGTGATAGATACTCGTTACATTTTGCGTCACCCTTCAATGGTTTGGTATTGTGGATGTCAACGTGGATGCCTTTGTTCTTCTGTACCAATTCAATCGCATCTTTGATTGTACCCAAACCACGCTGGCTAAGGATATCGAATTTCTCAAATCCAATATCTTCTGCAACATGCATATCAAATTGTACTATTGGAAACCCTTTTGGTGGTAGTTCCAATGCGGTGAAATTAGTAATCGGTTCTTCTGATATCAGAATGCCACAGGCGTGCATAGACCTTTGGTTTGGATATTTTTCCAGCATCAATCCATATTTCTGAACCTGCTTGACAACGCTGTTATTGTCGTGCATTGCCGTCGGGTTCTTCGCCAATTGATCCAGTTCCTCTTTTGCAAGTCCAAATGCCTTTCCGACTTCCCGAAAGATCGAACGGTATTTGAACTCAACATTAGTACCACAAAAGGCTACGTGATCTGCTCCGTATTTTTCAAAAATGTAATGTAAAATAGTGTCCCTGTCCTGCCAGCTCCAATCAATATCGAAATCCGGAGGGCTTTTGCGGTTTACATTCAGGAAACGCTCAAAATAAAGATCCAGTTCTATTGGGCATACATCTGTAATTCCAATGCAATAGCTTACAATACTATTGGCTCCGCTACCACGTCCCACATGCATCAGCCCTAAGCTTTTTGAGTAGCGAACAATGTCCCAGGTGATGAGAAAGTAACCCGAAAACCCTAATTCATCAATTACCTTTAATTCCTTTTTGATACGGTTTTCAGCATCCTCACTGATACCATATCTTTCTGCCATTCCGGTAAAGGCAAGTTTGGTGAGCAGTGTAAGGTCCGTTTTCCGGTTTTCGGTGAAGCATTTCTTATTCCTTGGTAGTGAGAAATCAAATTCGAAATTGCATTCCTCCACAATTTTTCTGCTATTTTCTAGGATTATCGGTTGCTGACAGAAAAGATTTTGAAGTTTTTCTTTATCCATCATCTGGTCGTTTTCGCGACAACAATCCTTCTGGTCCAATTTGGAAAGCAGGGTATTGTTGTCAATTGCCCGCAATACCTGATGCAATTCAAAGTCCTGTTCGTTCCTAACAGTGACAGGTTGAAGTATCACCATCCTATGTTCCAGATTTTTCCATTTTTTCTGGTATAAAAGGTTGAGCTGGTCAGCACGGATACCGATGTACTCATTTTCCCTTAATGCTCCGGAAAAGTTATCCAACGGGTAAATGATAAATGTATCACTGAACTCGGGAGCCTTTTCGGGCAGTATGCCTTTGCCAAGGTTTACTCCGGTTAGAAAGGAATTCATTTCCGCAATTCCTTTATGTGACCTGGCAAGCCCGATAAAAAGCTGCTGTCCCCCTAAGCTGAAGTCAATACCTACAAGGGGCTTTATACCATACTCGGTACAGAGCTTAACGAAATCATAGATTCCGGTCACTGTATTCACATCGGTCAGTGCTAAACAGGAATGACCGTTTGAATGTGCAGATAATACCAGTTCCCTGAGTGGAATGGTCCCGAACCGAAGACTATGGTAGGAATGGCAATTGAACAGCATCTGGTCAGGTATTTGGCTGTGGATGTCTTAATGATAGTCCGCCACAGCGTCGTATGGCATCCGGTCCGAACCGTTTTTTCATCTGATCCATCGCCTGGTAAAGGTTCATGAGTTCTTGTGTATCCTCAAAACAGTCTATCTGATAGTTCCCATGAACCAATCCGCTAAAGTTGATGCCGACCAAGCGCAACCTCATCCTACGTTCATAGAGTTTTTCAAAAAGCTCAAATACCACTTTTGAAATTACGTGGTCTGCTGATGTGTAGGCTATCTTTTTCTGTTTGGTCTCCGTATCAAAATTCGTGTAACGAATCTTTATGGTAATGCAGGATGTCAATAACTGCTCAGATCGCAATTGATAACTTAATTTTTCGACCATACCAACCATAAGTCCCCTTAACTTGAGCAGGTCCATCGTGTCCTGATGGAAGGTCTGTTCGGTAGAAATTGATTTCCTTTCATGGTAAGGAAGTACTGGCGCATTATCAATACCATTGGCTTTTTTCCATAGATCAGCACCATTTTTTCCCAAAAGGTTCATCAAGACCTCCATTGGCATCTCCGAAAGTGTACGGATCTGTCTTACACCAATCCTTGATAACAGTTTGTAGGTACTTTCCCCAACCATAGGTATCTTGCGTACCGATAGCGGGTTAAGAAAAGGCCTTACCATTTCTTCGGGAACCTGAAGCGTTCCCCAAGGTTTGCCTTCGCTTGTGGCAATCTTTGAGACGGTCTTATTAATTGACAGCGCAAAGCTCAGGGGAAGCCCCGTTTCTTTTACGATATAGCTCGCTGTTTCGTTGATCCATTTGTATGAACCGAAATATTTATCCATTCCGGTAAGGTCCATGTAAAATTCGTCAACGCTTGCCTTCTCTAGTACAGGTGCCCTCTCGGTAAGTATTTCTGTTACCTCATTGGATTTTTTGGAATAAAGTTCCATATCACCCTTGACTACAGTTGCCTGTGGACATAGCCGCAGCGCCAATCTCATAGGCATTGCCGACCTGACGCCAAACTTTCGGGCCTCATAGGAACATGACGCTACAACCCCACGGTTTCCACCGCCTACAATCAGCGGAATGTTCTCAAATTTTGAATTATTTAATCTTTCGCAAGACACAAAAAAAGTGTCCAGATCCAAGTGTACTACAGCTCTTTCCATCTCCCCCAGGTTAATTGTTGTTGTTTTCAACAAAGCTATGTTGATTTTGATTAATTTCTTTACATTTGTTGCTAAAAATATTAGCAAAATGTCGGTGCTTTCAGAAAACCTTCGCTATTTACGGTCTCTCAATAAGCTGTCACAAAGAAGGTTGGCGGAAAAACTTATTATAGAACGGGGCAGATATTCGAAGTATGAAGAGGGTGCTTCGGAACCTCCCTTGGAGATTATGCGTAGGATTTCCGGATATTATCATATCAGCATTGACCTGTTGATATCGGTCGACCTGCATAAGGTTCCTCCTGAAGAAATCAGGCTAGTGGAAAGTATTATATGTAAATTCCGGTAGCGGGAAAAAATTAAATGCCAGGCAGATAATTTTTTCCCGAACGGTTGTCCCGTTTTTTATTCCTGATTTGGCTTTAATGAACCTGGATCTCTCACCTCGCCAAGTATGAACCGGATACCAGTGCCGACATTGAACATTTTGGTGCTAACACCATTACTCGTTTGGCTGCTTGAAAGGTTCCGGACGGTAAACTGGCTTGGTTTTCCAAAAAACTGTTTGCCAATAGCTGTCTGATAATCTCCAAAAAGAAACACGTTCAATTTTGGCAATATGCTGTAATTGAAACGGACACCTGTCAAAACAGTCCATGCCCTGCCACGTTCGACCTCAGTTCTGCTATGATAAGTGGTCTGGATTTTCCCTCCAGTTGTTATGGGCGGCTTAACCGTAGCATTTGCGAATGTGGGGAACTGCTGAAAAAGTATACCTCCCTTTGCATATAATTCAATGCCGATCCTGGTTCCATTGAAACGGTAGACCGGACCAAGTGTTATACCGAAATGACGGAAACGTTTGGGGCTACTATAGATATTTGCAGTGTAACCATTGCCCAAATAAACGGTGTCGGGAGCCTGATGAGGGTGGTTTATCAGCCTGGCATCAATACCGATACCGAAACTGCTTCTCATAAAGTAGTAGTCTGAAAACATTCCCGTCGCAAATCCCTTCTTCGTACTTGCTTCAGGTTTGGCATATTTTCCCAATGGGGAACTCAGCCCGCCCGATACGCCAATCTGCAAATATCCATCTTCCTGCGACCTTGCTGTTGTACTGCAAAATGCCACTATAAATACGGTTGCCGTAACTAAAAAACATCTTTTCATAATCTTTGATTTAAGTGGAACAATCTGTTATCAGTTGTATATCAGAAAATCCGTGAAAATGTTACCTGTAAGAATGGTTCTGTCGGTGAAGAGGGACGCATCAGGTATTCCTGACCGATCTGGAAAAGCTTTTATCCGCTACGATTCATAATGGCAGCTGTCCGGTATGTTGCCAATCACGGGCTGTAAAGCCCAAAAATGACCCGCAACCTCTTGTGACCAAATATTGGCGTTAGGCAGGATTTGGTCGCAAGTGGTTGCAACCGATTAGAACGCGGAAAATTGTTCCGACCAGAGGAAGGAAGAATTTTCCGCCGCCGATATGGGCTATCAGGCGACTTTTATGTGTTGAGTGTTGTAGGTGTCCAGGTTCATAAAAAATCCCCTGTATTCTGTCATACCATTGCGGAACAGTCTCCAAAGCAGGGAACTTCCCATCTGTGCAAGCGTGGAATTGATGTACAAATCCTGTTTTTCCAAGGCTTCGCCCAATGAACAGCTTGGGGTATCATCCTTTTCCTCTGACTGTCTAAGCAGTTCCCCGTATTCATCGGTAATAAAGGGAAGTTTTCCTACCGTTTCATAGAGTTTTGAAGCGGGCTGTTCTATATCTCCAATGGTGGAAAGTACGACCTGTCCCGAATTTTTGCTGTTCCCGAAATCCATCCAATATAGCGGTCGGTCGTTATAATGGTAACTTCCCTTTATTTCATCAAGCACCTGTGCGATCTCAAAACGGGTTGCCACATTGTCCACACACGAAATAAAGATATTAGCACTTCGATTTTCGGAAGTGCTATTGAATTTTGTAGCTTCCGCTTTCCAATTCGACCCCGACCAACGGTTTACATGGTTTATCAGGGCTACTGATTTGTAAAGTCCCAATTCTGACCATGCGAAACGCTGTCTTCCCAAATTGGCTTCGGTTACAATATCATCGTCCCAAAGGCGAACCTGTAAGCCCGCATGTCCAAGTGCAATCATACTATGGTTCATGTCCATCAGTGCGGTAAGTACACTTGACCCTGTAGCACCTGCACCTATCATGTTAACCTTAATTGGATTAGTGGCATCAAGCAGACTGTTATCTGCAAAATGCATTTTTATTCCTTGTGTTTTCATCTTATAAAATGTTTAACCGTTTGTCCATTAGCTTTCAGGGTGTCCATAGGAAATGGCTTTCCTGTTCCGATAAGTTCTGTCCAAAGCAACACACAGTTGCCGTTTACAGGATTAAAGCCTGACATCAAATGGCTGAAATTGGAATAGAAAAAATAATCTTCCCAAGTGGTAACAAATTCCTCCAGACACTTGATGCCCTTCATGTCGATATTCACTGTCCCCATACATACACTGCCATCACTGTGTATATTGAAAAAGGGCGCATGGTACAGTTTGGTGTTGATGGTTGGTCTTCGGTTATTTGCAATGGAATATACCATAAGGCTATGCTCATCGGCTAACCACAGCATAGGTGGAACGGAAGCCAGTCCATTGGGTATACCAAGTTTTTTAATAAAATACAGTTCCCGTTGCTGTGCTTTGGTAAACCACATTACGTTGTTGTTTCTGTGGTCGATATGAAGCACCTCCTTTTTCAGTATTCCACGAGGAAAAAGGAAGCGTTTTTCGTCCCTAGCTTGAACATTCAATGCACGAGCCAAGCGTTCTGCTTCTTTCAGGGTCAAAGGATGGGCGTTGATTGGGTTGCCGTTCCTGTCCATATCGAAAAATTCAACATAGCTATTGTTGTAATTTCCTTTTTTCTGATAGAACACCAAAGCTGATTTTGGATAGTATAACCTCAGAAAATCGTTTGTTATATCTTTCATGACCTTAATTTTTTATAATCGTTCAATAATGCGACCAGATCGTCAACAAGTGCAAACAGCCGTTGTTCAAAATCAAGATCGTTCCCCTCAATGATACGACCATCAAAAGGGATATAGATAGTTGGTTCCTGAATCGTACAGCATTCCTGTAGATTGACATTTATTGCATCAAAAACATTGTCGAACAGTGTACCAACACATGAAGCACAGAAGGAAATGTATTTTTCAAATCCTACGGTCTGTTCTTCGGCATCTTCGTCGTTCGGGTCTATCCTTATATTCCTGTAGGCGGGTGTATCCGGATATTGCTGATACAGCTTCCAAAATTTTTCCGCTAGTTCATTGCAGTCCTTATCAAAGCTATCCTTCCCATTAAATCCGGACAACCTGTTTTTAAAGCCGTTCAGATTATCCAAGTCCCTTAACCGTTCTTCGATGAAGTCACCAACCGTATCGGCTTTTTCCCTTTCGGCAAAAAACTCCTCGTCTTCTTCTTCGTCTTCTTCCTTCCATTGGGTTACCATTTCGTACATTTCGTACAGATAACTGCTTTCCTGTCTGTAATACGGAATGTCGGCTATATGGTACAGATAGGAAAATACCGAAAGTATCAATTCGGCAGTGTGTTTCCGGCTAACATCACCAAGCATCAGGAACAAAGGTTCAACGGGAATGTAGTACAACACCATTCCCACGTTGTAATATTCCTCCTTGGCAAAAAAATAATGTTCGCCATGCTCTATCAGGCGGGTTTCACTTCTGCCAGAATAACCATTTTCCGGTTGTTTTATCAGTTCAGCCAAGGAAAAAGCAATATTGTAGGGATAACTTAATTGCGAAGCTATCCTTGGCTCAATATTCCGCTGTTCCGCCAATATGGAGAGCGAACTGAAAAAATCGCCCTCCATATTTTTATGTTTTCTGTAATTCTCTATGTTTTCCGTTTCTTCTAATCTCGGTAAAAATGAAGCCCTTAGAAAACCATTGGCAACATCTCCACCGGAACCGACTGCTGTCTGTCCCTTTGGATTTCTCCTGCGTCCCTTGGTCGTTCCATCCACTGAAAGAAGTTGCCCAATTGACCGTAAAGAACTTCCTGCTTTTTGTCCTTGGGAAGCAGAATTGTCTGCTGATTGATATCTCGTTGCATATTCCATTGCTTTATTGTTTTGTTAACCTTTAGTACCCATTACACTTTCGAAGCGATATTGGAGGGTATCGTCCCTAATCTCTGGTGCGGATATTTTTGCCGTGGTCAGTATGGGGTAGGTATTGGAAAAGAAATTCAATACCGCCTGAACGCTCCAATTCGGTTCGGGGTCAGCCAACCTGATTTCCCCGTTCTTATTGTCCTTGAAAACAAAGACCCTTTCCAATGATGTCGCTAGTAACATAACCTTAGATTTTAGTGTTAATAATCTTCTGTGTTTTCATCCTCCTGTTCGTCCTCGTCAAGCGTTTCAAATTGCATTTCTTCCAAAATTTCCTCCCGTTCCGGTGCATCTACCTGTTCACGTTCCTGTGGCACATTTTCCGAAGGTGACGCAAAAAGAGTAGGCTCGAACTTGGCTGAAAATTCCTTTTTTTTCGCGCTGATAGCCTCGGCATGGTCGGGATAGCCTTTGAGCCTGTCAAGTACCATCCATGCTTCACGGGGTCTGCCTTCACTGTCCAATTGGTCTGCAAGCTTTATAGCTTCGCTGTACTTATCAACCTTGTCGGGCTGTGGAGGTTTGGATTTTTCCGTTCTGCTCTTTTCCATTGCCGAAGCTTTTTTTGCGTCCTCGACACTTTTCAGGTAACTGTCCATATTGCTGAACAGTTCGGAGGTGCTTTCTATCGGACTTTTAATCTTCTCAAAAAAGCATTCGCCAATTTTCTGAGGATTGCCCCTGAATATGAAGGGTTGTATCAGTTGTTTTGCGTTGTCCCCGCAACCGTCGTTCTGTAGCAGAACAGAAACAACCATGTTGTTTTCCGTTCCCTTGGAAATGGTCAGGCACAAATTGCCCTCTATATCCAAGCTTGCTATCTGACTGAAAAAATTAGTCGTTGCCATAATTCATTCGTTTTTGTATTACCATTTCCCTTATCGTTTCTTCGGAGAAATACATTTCCCGAAGTCTTTTCTCATAGTCAGCCATTGCCGTTTCGAACTCCCGTTGACCTTCTTCGCCCGTAAAGAGCAATTTGTTCAACCTGCCATTCTTCATGGCAATGGTAATCGTCTTTATCCGCTCCCGTGCATAGCGTCTCAATCTGCTGAACTTTCGCTGTGTCATGGTGTTCACACACCTGTCCAATAAGTCCAGATAGATATTGGTCTGCACATGGTCGCTTTTTCTCGATGCTTCTACGTAGCGGTTATAAAGCCAGTCCGTAAAACCTTTTTCATTTACCTGTTCCATTTTGCTGTTCTTTTAGTTCCAATAATTTTTCATGCAAATCCCGCCAATATGCCTGCCGTTCCTTGTCGCTTTCAGCAGGTGGGTCGTGTTGATATTCCTTAAACCAACCTGTTTTTTCAATTGCCTTTTCGAGGTCGGTAACTTCAATCCATTCACCTGCTTTATCTCGAATTTTCATAGCTTCTTAATTATTCCATCGACATACTTTTCAATAGCAAACCTCGCACTACGGTTAGTCCGGTCGGCATATTCCTGCGCGTCTTTTTTTCGCTTGTAAGTATAGCTACCCACTTTCCATGTAGTTTTGGTTCGATGTGTTAATGAGGGGGTGTTATAAGCATTGTATGTTGTTCCCAAAATTTCCACGTCCTTTTTGACACTGACGACCTGTATAAACTCCGCATCGTTTTTAGTATCCGGAAACCATGTTGTTAGCAAAACATTATCCTTTTCGTCAACGATATTGAACCACTTGAAATCCTCGTCCTCCAAGATGATTTTGAACAATTCATCGATTACGAAATGCTCATCCAATAATACCCGTTCCTCGAACTGCCGATATTTGATTACCCCGATTTTCATTTTCCAGATTTTTAGATGAATGGCTACTAATAATTGAAAAGCGCATTGACCATAAAATGGAACTTACTGCCATCACGATGCTCTTCGGCATATTTCGAAATACATTCAATGGTAAACAGTGCATTATATCCATCGAATAATTGGTCGGCAAAACGTCTGCTTTTCAATAACTGCTTTCGCTGTCTTGTTACGTTCGAATAGACTTCGTGCGCCAATGAGTACCAAAAATCCACGGTAATCGTACCATTATCCCATTCTTTGGTAATGGTATCCTTATTCTCGACCAAGTTGTAATGAATCCCCTCTATGGCGTCCATTATTCCCGTCAGTTCATCAGGGAAAAGGTTTGCAAGCAAATAGCCCCTTTCCACATTGTTCATATCTTTAAGTGCTTTCATAATCCTATCGTTTTTTATTTAATCTTCTTATTCCAACAATTGCGCATTCGGGACAGCCTTCTGCCGTTACCACCTGAGTTATCGCTCCCTGTTTTCCTGAAAGAGACACCACCCGAATTCGCGTTTTTCCGTTATCGTGGCGAACTGTCACCACATAAGTTTCTATTCTCATTACAACTTTTTTAGAAGCTACCGCCTTTTAAAGCGGTTGCTTCTGTTATGGATTTCCAATTAAGAATCTCGGAAAACATGACCTTTATTAAACCAATAACCATCAATGAACAAGTCCCTTGCATAGGATTCATAGTCGAAGTGCTGAAGTGCAAACTCGGACAAGTCATTTCGCAGAGAAACCAATTCCCTTGCAAAATCTTCTTCGGTTTCATATTCTCCCATATAATCATTTTCAAAGGAGTCAATCAAATCGTCTACGTCCTGTTTTGACAGGTCCTGATGAAAATTATCACACCATATCAGGAACGGCTCGCGTTTTTCATCGTCCATATCCGAAAGTGCCTGCATTACCTCAAACAGGTTAGACGAAAGCCAGCTTTCATCAATCAAACTTTCAGGGATATTTTCGTAGTCCTGAAACATGAATTCGGGGTCTTCCTCGTCACTGTGCAGTTCCCTACAAGCGTTATAGAATTCCTCTCGGGTATCAAAGTCCGAAATATCCAACCATTTCCCCTCAATCGACCCCTCGTTGTATTTGTGGTAAGTCCCTACGTAAACACGTGCTTCTGTTATATCAATGCTCGTTTCCATGTCTTCAATTTTTAGTTAAAATGGCAGGTCATCATCAATTTCGGGCTTACCCGCTTTAACAGGTTTGTCCGTCTTTGGGGGCATTTCCCATGTAATCGGGTCTTGTTCCTTGCCGTCCTGCGGGGTTTGGCTTTTTGTACCGCCCCCGTGGAATTCGATAATATCAGTTCTGAAATTCAGCACGGCATGTGCTTTTCCCTCCCTGTCCGTCCATGCCCTTGGGGTCATCCATCCGGTAAGCTGTACCAAAGCCCCCTTTGTCAGGTACTGTGCAACCTTTTCCGTTCGCCAATAGGCGCAATCCACGTAGTCCGTAATCTGTACCCGTTCGCCCTGTTTGTTCCTGTAGCTTTTGTTCATTGCGATTGAGAAGTTCACCACCTTTGAACTGTTGACCGTCCGCACTTCGGCGTCCCTTGTCAACCTTCCGATAATTTCCATGTCTTTTTTGTTAAATCGTTAAACCATTTGTTAGCTTCTCTTTTTTCCGTTGACCCTTCCGGCGAAATTTTCCAAAAGAAAAAACAGAAAAAAAGAAAGCTCTAAAGCCAGGTGCTGGCATGCGAACGGGCAAAAGGAAACGGAATAAGTCCAGAAGGGTGGGCGCCCAAGCGACCATTATGCCGTAGTCTTTTTCTCGTTCGCATTCCGGCGCTACATCTTTGCTGCCCTTTTTGTCTGTTTTTTTTGGGAAATTTTAAACCTCTTTCATCTCCGTCAGTATCTATTATTGATGGGGTTATCCTATAATCTGACTGTTATTATCTGATCGGAAAAGTGACAGGGAAAGGCAGGAACAGCGCATAAAAAAACGATGACAGGTATTTAACCTGCCATCGTTTCTCCTGCCTTTCATCTAAACAATCAATGGCCGTCATGAGCCATGCGATCGCTACCACCGAGAAGTTCATGCAACTTTTTCTGAAGCAGTCTTTTGTCGGGCAACTGCGTATGGTATTCCGCCACCATTGTGGGCGACAGGCTCCTGCTCATCGCATATTCTACCACTTCCTGATCGCGGTCCTTGCAGAGCAGAATACCTATGGACGGATTTTCGTTTGCGCGCTTCACGTCCCTGTCCAGGGCTTCGAGATAGAAGTTCAATTGTCCCAAATGTTCGGGCCGGAACTTCTCAGCCTTTAGTTCAAAAGCTACCAGACATTGAAGGCCCCGGTGATAGAACAGCAGGTCAATAAAAAAATCGGAATTTCCCACCTGTACGCGGTACTGTTCGCCCGCAAAGAGAAAATCCCTGCCAAGCTCCACAATGAAGTCCTTCATCTTTCGAATGAGGTTGCGTTGCAGATCTGTTTCGTTATGCGGTTCTGGCAGGTTCAGAAACTCGAAAATATAGCTGTCCCTGAAAGCACCCATAATATCATTCCCCGTTTCCCTGGGCAATGCACAGCGCTTAGTCCCAAGTGCCATGCGCTCAAAAAGGCTTGCGGAAATCTGGCGATCAAGTTCACGGAAACTGTAGTTCTCCTTTCGCGCCAACAACAGATAAAACTCACGTTCCTCAATAGACTTACAGCGTGAGAATATTGCCAGGTTATGCGACCAAGAAATTTGTCTCAACAGTGTTGAGACATTTGGCTGACCGACATAGGCTTCGTAAAACTGTTTCATGCGCCAGAGGTTCTTTTTTGAAAAACCTTTCATCTCGGGTTCTATACGCTGGATATGTTCCGCTAGTTCCCTTACTACCGACTGTCCCCATTCGGCCTTCTCCAGCTTTTGGCTGATGTAGCCGCCAATGTTCCAGTAGAGATCAATCAGTTCGGCATTTACGGCACTGAAAGCCCTTGTCCTGGATTCCCTGATGAGCCTGAGCACATCATTAAACCTGTTGTCCATATCATTTTCTCCTTTCCATTTTTCTGTTATTTCCTGATTACCAAATGCTGTTGTGCGGGGTCGTTCAGCATACGCTCCATTTCAGAATGAATAATGTCCTGAACATCCTGTTTGATCTGCATAAAATTTCGCTGTACCATTGCCGAATCAACCTTTCTTACTTCTGGAATAGCCTGATAGCCTGATTCTTCGGCTCTGAGTGCATCGTGGTCGTTGATAATCTCGCAATGGAATGTTTTGAGCTCTATCTTTTGAGTAGGGTTATCGGCCACCATACCCACGAACTCACCACTGCTTAATCCAGCTATCTTAGAAGCTGGAATTGCGCTCTCCAATTGCTTGGAACGACTGATCGAGGTATCACTGGCATTGATCGAATAGCTAACTCTGTCCTGCATGATTTTTCCGAAGCGTTCGGATAGTGCGCGTGCAGTATCACCAACCACTTGACCGCTAATAATATTACCGACGATATTGATGATGACATCAGCCTGTTCACGACCATAATCCTTTCTAAGCTGGCTAAAGTCCTGTACACCCAGACAGGTAGAAACCAGGTTGCTGCGGGCAGTTGCAATAAGCGAATCAATACCGTTGAGATAGATAGTCGGGAACTCGTCGAATACCAATGAAGATTTGAGTTTGCCTTTCTGGTTCACCAGCTTGACCAAGCGGTTGACATATAGTGAAAGGACTGCGCCGTAGGTCTGAATCTTTTGTGGATTGTTGCCCACGCAAATAATTTTTGGGTCATCCGGATTGTTCAGGTCGAGTGTGAAATCAGTGCCGGATAGCACGTAATATAATTGTGGGGAAGCAAGCCTTGCCATCGCAATCTTTGCCGAGGCAATCTGACCTTCCAATTGTTCCATGACGTCATTGAGGTAAGCGGTAACAAATGGGTTGATCAATACCTCGATCTCCTTTTCCGAACGAAGTAATGTGAACAGGCTATCATAATCGACCTGCATCAGTTCTATCACATGTGGCAACGTGCAGAACTGCCCATCATTATATCTGCGCAGATACCATATAATGGCTGTCAGGAAGTTGATTGGCGACTCGACAAAGAAATCCCCAGTTTTCCTGATCCACTCTTTATTGAGACCTAGTAGAATGGTACGGGCACTCTCGGAAGCATCGGTAATATCTACCATTGCAGAAGGGTCCAACGCATTGCATCGATGCGAGCGGTTGAGGTCGTCAAAATTGATGTAAAAGAACCTTGGAACTTTTTTGAATACATGTTTGTTTCTTAACCAGGTGTTGTACGCAATCCGCGTAAGATCATCGAACTTGAAGTCGTACAGAAACATGGTAAAACCCTTGCGGATATGCTGTGTGATCACGTGGCGGATGACGAAATAGGATTTTCCGGATCCCGGCGTGCCCGAGACGAGCAGACTGCGAAATGGTTCAAGCACATTGATATAACTATTACGTACTTTGTTCCGCAGGCGATAGCGCGCGGGAAGGTTTATTGAATATTCATTCTCAAGGAGTCTCTCTTCCTGTGGGAAGGTCTCGTTTTCATTGTTGAAAATATCCTCATTGAGCCTGTCCCTGATGATACGAGAGAGTAGAGTGCCCCCCGAAAGTGCCAGCAGGAATCCGCCCGATGTAACAGCTATGTATATGGCGGCGAGGTACACCGTATCCATATAGAGGAACAATGAAAGGTAACTGGCGAAATACACCAGCAACCCGCAGATGATATAGGCAAATGCGGTCCTGTAACCAAGCTTTTCATCCTTCTTACCGCGTGCCCCGATAAGTGAAATCGCAAGGAAGCCAAGTGCCACCAATTTGGAACGGATGAAGCTGCCGAACAGCCCGGTATTCTCAATATTCTTCATGAGCCTATCGGTAAACTCCAGGGTCAGGCCCCATGTGCGGAAAGCCCCGTAACAGAAGTAATAAAAATGGAGTACCAGAATGGCAATGGCAATGAACCTTGTCATGTCCAATATTTTTCCAAGTGCCTGCTGGTTTTCTGACGAATGCATTGACATAGCTTAAAAAATTAGTGGTTAACAGATCTTTTTTTCTTTCTCTTTTTGCGGTTCTGCTGGCGCAGTTCGTAGGGTATGTAATCGGAAGTGTATTCGGGCTGTATCAGGCAGTCCAGCAACTCGGAAAAAAGGGAAGCGCCCGTGCTGTGGGCATCCCAACTGAAAGCCCCAACGGTAGTATTGGTACTGTCCATCTGTCCGGAAACGATCTGTGAAAATTTCTGTACCTGCTGCGAATCCAAGCCCCTGCTTTCAAGGCCGGAAAGCAGGCAACGTTCCTGTACCGCTTTGGCACTGTAGCTCTTGCCAAGTTCACTGCCATTGAACACATATTTGGAGACATGATCGACGTAGGTCAATCCATATACGAACCCATCTGTGTTACGCCGGACAACAAGGTCGATTCCCTTAGCTGAAAGGTCGTCTGCAAGCCCGTTCAGCGTAATCCCTTTACCTTTTAGTGCAAGATCTACAGCATTCCTCAGCCTGCTTTTCTGGGGAGCAGGCTTGTCGGTGTTTTTCTGAAAGTATTCTTCCAGCTTTGATAGCTTGGGCTTATTGTAAAAGCTACTTGCCTTGATGGGTACTCCAACCGGATTTCCATTGCTATCCAGTACGTGATAGAGAAGTCCGCCACGGCTGAATACGCGGGAGCCTTCCTGTCCACGGTCGGCACGTATATTATACCTGCCCAAGACAGCATTCAGTTCTGAAAGGCTTGCATATCTGTACCTGGTAAGTACGTGTTCAAGGACGTCCTGTATCGCTTTTTTTGTTTCCAATCTGCCATAATCGACCTTAGCAACGGATACGGGTTCAGGACGGTATTGCTGCTGCTTTCCCTGATCTTCTGCACGTACCAATGCGAATTCCTTTTCAATTGATTTCCGGACAGGTTCGGACATACGTTTGCCAATCTCGTAAGTGTCGATATTTGTTCCGTCCCTTCTGACGGTGGTACTTACGATATGGATATGGGGATGCCCGGCATCATAGTGCTGATAGACCAGGAAAGGTTGCTGACCAAAACCGATTCCCTGCATGTAGGCGTCTGCAATCGCAGTCAACTTTTCCTTTGTGAGATTAGTTTCCGAAGGTGAAAAGTTCAATGAAATGTGCATGCTGGTACGTTTGGCACGATGGTTCAGCTCCATCTGTTTCTGCATGCATCCTAGCTTGACATACATGTTCATCTGAACCGGATCAAGCGGATAGTTTCCCGCGGAAATACAGGTTGCCACTCCTTTGGTAACCTTGTTCTCATTGTAGTTGACCATGTGGTACAACGAGTATCCCGTATTTACCCGCGCAACCATGTCTCTACGATTTTCCGGATGTGGTTCTTAATCTCATCCAGCTTGTTCAACATCGTTCTCTTTTCCAGCTCATGCGTGGTCAGCCAGCGTATGAATTCGGGCGTTTCGTGCAGGGTGTGCAACTTTTTTACGGACTGGTTGAAGTTCACTCCGATGCGGTTCAGCTCCTGACGGAGCAGGGCAAATTCGGCAATGAGGTCATCAATAGACTGATTGCGGTAGGTACTTACCACGGGCTTTCCAAGTATCAGGCTTCGGAGATAATCGCTAAGCTTTTTAAAGGTACTTTTCTGCCGTTTGACCTCTATCTGTCCAAACTCTTCCGAGGTCAGACGTATACCCACAATGCGGGTTCTTTTCGTTTGTTTGTTCTCCATCTTCAATCTCCTTCTCACGTTACAAACACTTCAAAATCACCTAAAAACCGTCAAGTCTAAAACTGTTCAGAACAGTTCAAAACATACTTGCCAATCATCCCCCCAACGAGTTCCGAGTGACCTGGGGGGCAAGATCGATTTGTTTAACAAATCAACATCTTGCCGTTCACGGCGGAAGCAGGTGAACTACCTTACAGCAATCTTCAAATACATCATGTATCTGGAAATCCTGTTGTGTTTCTGTTCCCACTGAATCAAAGTTACAGAGGCACTTTCGCATTTACCTATCTTCGGAATACTCTTCCTAAAACTTTGATCTACAGTTAATCTACCTTTGTATGGATAAATGATTGTTGGATTTTAATTATTGAATTATGGCAGAAGGAAATGTGATCGCCCAGGTTTATGACACGATACTAAGTATCCCGGGCATGGCGGAACTAGTTAAAATTGACTTAAAGATCTCACGAAAGAATGCACTGCTTTTGAGCAGTGTAATCGACCGTGGACTGAACGGAAAGGACGATGAAAAAGGCGGCGGACTACTTGCCAACATCGCGAAGGAAACCTTGGAGGAACTGAAAACAATCTCCACCGACTTTCTGGAAAAGGCGGGGCTAATGGAACTCAGCGAGAAACTGAAGTCCCTGGCAAAGGTGTAAACAAAAAAAAACGCCCCGCTGTTAATAACAACGGGGCGTTTTTAATCAACTATCTTGAAAAACTGATACCGAAGGTGAGTGAATGGCTCTTCTTGAATAAGGGTTCCTCATGCCCATTGAAGTAAGTTATATTTATAGCAATTTTTGGAGTGATATTAAAATCTAGTCGGCTACTGAAAAAAGTGTAATTGTAGCTTGGTGTTATTGTTCTATCGTCATTGTAGACATGATTAAACCGAAAAGAATTTGTCCAACTTATCCGTTTAAATTGCTCACCTTTATACATCCCATTCCAAAATGACATTTTTAAATAAACTGGTACGGTAATGCGTCCATATTTATTCGCTCCCAGACTTTGCTGAAACCTTTCTCCGTTAGAATTTGAAAGACCTATTGAGGTATTGAGCATAAATTTACCTCGTGTCAAGGGTTCGAATTTTAAATAGGAAGAAAAAGTGAGGAAATACAGATTGTTTTTAAATTCTTTGTCGGCAACAAATTCAGGTGATACTTCAAAATAAGCACTTAACAATCCGATTTTCTTTCTATTCTGAAAATCATAGGCAAAGCCAAAGGGTAAGCCTATACCAATATTATTTGGGGCACTACTGACACCTGTTCCTATATTTACATCGACCATAGGTTTGAGATAATATCTCCATCTGGTAGTATCGGCTATTACTTCATTTAAAAAATAATATCCTCCGGCTTTTTCAGGTAGTCCCGGAATTCTGTTTACATCCACGGTAAGATTTAAAGTACTGCTGTCTCCGGACACAAAAGTTTTACCATATCCAACGGAAAACAAACGTTCCTGCGAAAATGAAACTTTCGTAATCAATAACAAGAACATAAGTATAAAATGTCTTTTCATCACTTGGCGTAATAAGATGATACAATAGTAATCATATCAGATACCTTTTTGATGTCCACAAAAAGTTGATTAGTAATAGCGGTTGTATCAACTTTCGTGAATTTTCTTTTAACTTCTCCGGCAATCCTGTCAGCCATAAAAGAAGAGAAAAACTTGTCCAGCGGATCGGCCACATTAATTTCATCTACTGTGTATCGGCTGTTTTGAGCAATGACTTCCTTAACTCCTTTTTCAATCTTATTCATAACAAATAGTATTATGGTTAATAAGTTTCAAAACTAGAACATACAATTATCTGATAACAGGGTACTTTCCTCGATAAATGGGAGTGCTTTCCCCGGTATTGGTCCGGTATTTTCTGTAATTTTTTTTATTTGGGATAGTCACTTTGTTTTTTTCACTTGTCATATTATCAAACGGTCAGGCGCCTACCGAGTAATTGAATTTTTGTACCACTTAAATTATTATGAAACAAAACTTAACACCTGACGGCGTAGCCGCTAAGATGGCAGAAATATATGCCATGTCCACCGTGAATAGACTTGCAGAAGCAACAGCAGTAGAAACCAGTTTCAGAACATGGGTTTCCGACAATTTCAATCTAACTACTGACCAGGGAACATACCTTACCGGAATTAGTAGTACAGCTGCAAGTAATTTTGGAACAAATTGCGGAATATGCTTTAGAAATATTCTGGAAATTGCATTGATCGCACCTGAACCACATCCACAATCCAGCAAATGGTTAAAAATGACCAACAACATACTAATGGCTACCAATAGTTCCGGAGCGCTTGAGGTAACCGGCTCATTAACATTTGCATTCGAATATAGAAGTTAATCGCTGCGATGTTTAATTCAAAAAACCTCCCATTTAGGGAGGTTTTTTTGTTTTATTTTTTCCAAATCACATTTTTTGGACGAGCTATTGCGTATCACGTATTCAAAAATTTCGTTCCTTGTAGTTACTAAGGCTTGGATTTAATAAGTAAGTACTTTGCTATGCAAACACACCACTATAGCACTCAGATTATACGAATTTCAACCTCGTTAATTGTTTCAATTTTCATGACCTTACATGGTCGATGGCACGAAATAGGACGAGCACTAATTACCCCGACCTTTTATTTCTCAGTTTTTATTAGCTTTTGGATTGCCTATTTACTAATGTACTTTGTACATTCTGCTAATACTTTATTGGATAGGAAACATTCTATCAACAACCATCTGGTTAGGCGGGTCGTGTTACAAATTGGTGTTGGCATTTTGGCACCTGCATTACTAGACGTGCTTTTGATGTATTTCTATTTTAAAGTGCTAGGAAGAGATATATTCAAAACCACATATTTACTGGTTGATTTTCCAATTGTACTGATTTTGCTTCTTTTCCTAAATGTTTTTTATTTAATGATAAGTTCTTTTGGAGTAAGAAAAAAGACAAGCCAGAATGTGCAAGATGAAGTGTTGGTCATTGATTACAACGGAATACATGTAAAACTAAATTTAACTACTGATATTTTGTTTTTCTATCGGGACCGGAAACTGATTAAAGTTCACACGACATCTGGAAAGGAATACTCGCTAAAAGATACAATCGGCAATCTTAATGAAAGGTACTGCGGGGATAACTTCTGCCAGGTTAATCCCTCAGCAATTGTAAATATTTATGCTGTAAAAGGGTATACCGCTGGAACTACTCGTGATACACTGCAAATGTTATTCAAAGCGGAATACCAATCGTTATTGAGAAGCGGTGACCTGAAATTACTACGTGTAACAAAAGATCATATAGAGAAATTTAAGTATAAGCTTGATCATCTAACGGATTTGTAATTGTCGGCCAAAACTTATTCTTGCGAAAGTTCCTTTTCTGCCAAAATATGGAATGGATTTATACTTCCTGTATAGGTTTCGTTCAATGCAAAGGGCAAAAATCCCTGCGCTTCGAAGACTTCAAAGAACAAAGGAGTTCTTTTCCTGTAGATGTCGTAAACCTTCTGATATTTGTTCCGGATATAGTCGTTCCCCAAATGGTTCTTGTAATATTCAATTTCACGGAAAAAACGAAGGTCTTCGTCTATACGAAAATAGGTGTCCGTTTCGGATAACATGTTCAGATCAATTGGGAGTTTACCGTCTGTGTGATCGTATAGGTTGATATAAGACTGGCATAGTAGCACATAATCATATTGTTCATTAAACGGAACGGTATCAAAAACCACAACCTCATCATTCAGTTCGTTTTTGATATACAGTCCGAAACCTTCCAACTGACTCTCATCACTATAAGTTTCTATCAGTGCTTCCCCGTAGTATGCCTGAAAATTACTGAGTTCGTTAAAATTGAACTCACCCAGAGTAATGATGCCCTTGGAATACACATTAATCTCGGACAATCGGTAAAATAGCTGCTGATAGTATTCTATGAGATAGGTTACAAAGTAATGGGTAGGCCAATTATCTTCTTTATTAAATACCAAGATGGTATCTGAAAATACCACTACCTGCAATGCCGGATGCTTGAAAACATTGAGACCGTCAAAAATGGTAAAAATCTGGTCTATTTTGCTCGATTTGGAAAGCACCATATTCTTAAATCCAAGAATATCAATGTAAAGGAATGCTCGTTTCATATCTATGAATTTTATTTGGTGGTTAGAGGTTAATGTATTCAATGATACGTCCAACGAACTGCTGGGCAGAATTTCCAGTCTTGTAACTATCAGCAATGGTAACCAGACCACTAACTAGGCTGGTTCCGTTGGTAAACAACGTACCCAATTTTGACAATAAGGTTCTACTTTGGGGCTGGTTTCCTTCCTTCACGGCAATCAAAATTTCATTCAGGGTGTTTTGTACCTCTAACAGATCAGCCTGGTTCATCACTTCGTTAATTAACAAAAGGTCTTCGGTGGTAATGGCATCTACATTCAGGAACTAGCGGCTGAGGGTCACGTCGTTCACTTCATCGTGAACATAGGTAGTACTATCGGGGAATTCAGTATCGGGAACCTGTTTTGCAATGCATTTAAGCCCGTATAATGTGCCCGTAAAAATATGGAAAATGATCGCGCATTGCTTTTGCTCATAATTATACTTGATCTCGAACTGCCCGGGCGAAGTTGAGGTTAAAATTCCGGCAGCACCAACCGGCATTTTGGGTTTATCATTAAACTTGATAATGTCCGGGATATAATTCCTGGGAAACAATACTGCAATCACGGTTCCGCCCAGCACTCCAAAATCTTCGCTGTAAATCAATTGATTTTCAGTAAGCGAACAACTTGCATCAGGGCCATTGTGTCCCGGGTAAATTTTCGATCCGTCCAATATTTCAAACGGAAAAATGTCTTTATCTGTTGCTTTCTTTCTGCGAGAATCGTCGAAGCTCCATTGTATCGGTTTATTATAATCGGTTCTGAAAAGGTTAAGGGAAGCGTCTTCGTTAATTTTTTGGATAACTAGTAGTTTAGTGTACATACAGCGTTAATATGTTAGCGGTTTAATTTGTGCTAAAGTTAGAAAATCTCTTTTATCAATAACTCAGGAATGGCAAGTATACGGTCGCAAAGTTATTTGCGACCGATAAAGCCGAAATGATGCGGATTACGCGCTCGCCTCATCCTTTTTGACTAAAAAATCTGCTGACCCATAAATTTTCTCCACATCAGGTTGAGTTGCATTAGAATTTCGAAAACGAACTTTCACCTCTCCAGCAGATGCTAATAATCGTGGTTCTGTATCATAATTTCGGGGATCAGGGTATTGGTCATCAGGCTCATCCCATAGCTCATCCTGAGTTCTAATATCCCTTTTGGGTAACACCGACTTCATCTTCTCTGCATCGGTATAATAGGCATCAGGCAGTTCCATTGAAAACTCATCCTTTTCCTGAATGTGAACTACTATACCTTCTACCTTTAAATTATTGCGATCGTAAACTGTATCGCCAACTTTAATTTCCATAGGTTAAAAATTTGGTTTTTATTGTTTGTATTATCCTTAATCTAATCATCGCATTTAAACTGGCCAAGGTACATTGCCGTTTTTTTAGTAGAAAAAAACGGTTTTCCCAAAAAACTTTGCAGAATGACAACCTTTTTTTGTCGGTTTCACGTCCTGATGCGGTTTCCGCTTGTTTTTGTGAAAATAGTTGCCATACATTTACCCCAATCCCGGATGGGTAAAATGAACTATTCACACTTATGAAAGCACGCACTATCACACTGGAAATTATCATCGCACTTTTTGTCCTGTTATGGGTGTATACGGCACTGAGTAAATGGTCGGATCACCAGGCATTTTATAGACAATTAAGTATGAACCCTACAACCGAAGGCTACCAAGATTTTCTATTTTACTTTTTACCAGGGATTGAACTGATAGTAGCATTGACATTATTGTTTAAGCCTATGCGTAAATATGGGTTGTGGTTTTCTACCGGACTTATGCTTGCCTTTACAGGCTATGTCTTCTACGTAGTATTCATTGACCCAACAAAGGCGACCTGTACTTGTGGTGGAGTAATTTCCGCTATGACCTGGAAACAACACCTAGTATTCAATATGGCTTTTCTACTACTAAGCATAACCGGAATTTACCTACACAAAAAATTACAACAGCCACCTGATCTGATTTATAAATGAAAAAGATAAACCGGGGGTTGCCGAAAACCCAATTTTAGAGTAGGCACAATTAAACTTCATACACTATGAAAAAGTTAACATCAACATTAGGCGTATTTGCGCTAGTAGCAGGAGTTGCGGCTGCATTTGCAATGTCGCCAGCACCAAAAAAAATAACCGCGAAAGCCGGAGCAGGTGAGCTGTACTGGATTAATGCAAACGGTTCCGACGGTGGCTTTATGACACCAACAGCGAAGCAAATCGAATGCGGAACACCAACAGTACATTGCGCGGATGGGTACGAAAGTTTGGATGAGGAAGGTAACGGAGTTGGAACCGCTCATCCACTCAATGGAATTCAAAGATAATATTGAACGAGCTGGCAATATTGGTCTTATATTGCCAGCTTACTTTTTATTTTGGGTCTTCTAAAATGATTACCTTTCGTTTACGCATTGCTTTCTCGATCTTCAGGTCATATTTTTCTAGTTCCAGATTCATCTGCTTTAGATTATCAAGATTCCACACGACCTCGAAATTGAGTTTTTTTTCATTTCCCATTTCAAAAAGCAAAGGTTTATCTGCATAATCCATAAGGCTCCCCTCTAAAAAAGAGGGTAATTGTCTACTAACTGAAAGAAGTTTGCCAGTTTCTAGAGACATGTTGTAAACGTGTTTTTTTCCATCTGGATTAATTGTTTCTCGGAATCGAATTCCTTTGCCGTTTGGACTAATTATATAACACGATATTTCCCTTAGTTCTTCATGACTTTTTACGTCGAAAAACCGATCTAAGTCAGAAGTCATATGTTTTCCGAAGTTGTATAAAGTTTTAGATGTGTCTTTATAAATCAAATCGTAGCAAAAAGATGTACTCATTGTCAGAAAATCAAGTTTTCGGGGCAAATCACTATGATCTAATCTTATCATTCTAGTCGGTCGATGTATAATTCTTCTTTCCATATTGCTAACGTAAGCGTAATGATATAGCGTTATATAATCCATATTACTGAATTTCATTCGTACAAGCCTATTTACTGAATCAATTTCATGAGTAGCACTTCCATTTAACTCGGGTCTGTATTTACTGAAATAAGAGTAATTGAGAATTTTGTCCTTATTATCGTCATAACGAATATTCATTAACGGTGCAATTCCCCATCTTACGTTAGCATCCATTTCGTCTTTTTTTTCTCTTAAAGATAGCTTGCTATTAGTTATCAGCTTTTTGATCTCATCTCTAGTTGTTCCCTGCCCATCTGTAATTGCAGTAACTACGCCTTCTTTGCTTATCCAAATTTGGTGCGGAAAAGCTACTGCCGGAAAAAGTTTTCGGGTTATGGTATCTTCAACAGCCTGCACAAATCTGTATTTTCCAACGTCAAGGTTTCTTCGCCAAAAATCCATTATCTCTGCCTGAGTTTGCCAAGTAATTAATAGTACCTGCAAGTCGTCTTTAAACTCATTTTGCAAGCTATCCAAATGTGGCATAGCACCGATACAACCGCCACATTCTTTAAACCACAAATCAATAATAATGGCTTTCCCTTTAAAATCACTCAACCTACCATTGGATGCCTTGTGGTTCAGCATTTTGGTATAAGCTATATCAGGTACTTTATCGCCAATATGCAAGGGGTTGACATTTTGTGCCTGTACCAACTGGCAGGTTAATACAAATACTGCCAGCAGTACTGTTTTTAATATATTTTTCATGTAATCTCTTCTTTAGTTGTAACCTGGGTTTTGTTCCAGATTAGGTGCAGCCAACATTTCATTATATGGAATTGGAAATAAGGCCGCTGTGCTAACCCAATTTGGCTTCAATGTGCCCATAATCATATTGAGCTTTCCAGTACGGCGCAGATCAAAAAAGCGCAAGCCCCATTCAGCAAAAAGCTCCAGACGACGCTCATCATAGATGGCATTTAATAAAGGTTGCCCTGTTAATCCTACTAGGCTACCTAAACCAGCACGGTTGCGGGTCTTGTTCAAATCATCTATAGCTGTAACATCGTTCAAATGTGCCTTGGCTTCGGCACGGTTCAAGTAAATTTCTGCCAGCCTTATCATCATCTGTGCCTCTGTTTTGGTTGCGTTTGAACGAACCTTGTATTTAAATGGATAAGAGTATACTGTACCTGATACCGTTTTAGCGGCTATCCAATTGGTCTTACGCTTATCAAGAGTTGTAAATGCATTATACAACGTGTTCTGAATGGCAAAAAGAGGTCTGGTAGTTGCAGCAGTTGTTGGGATAAAATTGCTTCCTTCGAAAGTATTAGTCAATGGCTGATAGTAATTCATTTGCCAAATGGCTTCTTTGCTACCGATTAAAAACACCTTGTTCAAATCGGTTTCTATATCATAAATACCCTGAGCTATTACTTCGTTACTAGTAGTGAGTACATCGTTCCAGTTACCTAAATAAGTATTTATGCGAGATAGCATGGCTATTACGGTGTAGTAGTTTGGTCTGAATCGCCCTGCACTTGGGTATTCGGGTTTTAACCTTGTTTTGGCCTCGTTCAAATCGGTAAGTATCTGCCTAACAATCTCATTTTCAGGCGTTTTTTTCATCTGTACAGTTTTGGCATAATCATCCACGGTTAAAACCAGAGGTAGATCGCCGTATAAGCTTACCAAAGTCCAATAATAATAAGCCCGCATAAAATAGGCTTCTCCTAATAATTGGGTACGTAATGCTTCGGTTATGGGGGCGTCTTTCAGCCCGGAAATTGCGCTATTGGTGGCATAGATCAATTGATACGCAGCACCCCAAAAGTTGGTATATACAACGGCGTTGTTTGTAGCCAGTGAACTATCATTGAACTGAAGATTAGAAATGCCAGTAGAGGTGTAAAACAGCTCATCTGCATAAGTACCCAAATAGGCCGTTGTACCACCAGAAGCGAAGTACAAACCCGTGAAGGTCATTTTGGCATAAAGCCCATTAATGGCGGCCGTTGCTGTCGCATCACTCTGAAAAACCGTTTCTGCAATTACTTTATTCGAAGGAGGTCCAACCTCTACAAAATCTTTACAGCCGTTATTTATGAAAAGAGTGTAAAGTATAAATATGGTCAATATTTTTTTCATGTCTCAATAGCTGATTTGCAATCCAAGGGTATATGCCCTAAGTGCGGGTAAAACATTCATGTTTTGTGTTTCGGGATCATAACCTTTGTTACGATTAAAAGTATAGAGGTTTTGCCCTTGAAGGTATATCCTGGCAAGTTTGGCACCGATTTTTGAAAGTGCGGAACCGGGTAAATTGTAGCTTAATGACACATTGCGCAAACGGATATAAGATTGGTCACTATATCCAAAGCTGGAAGTACCTACATTGGTTGCGGTAGAGTTTGGAAGAAACTTTGGTGTGTTGGTAATGTCTCCAATATTTTGCCATCTGTTTAGTACCGATATATTTTGGTTACGCATTGCTCCCGGAGAGGGAAAAGAAGAGTAGATATAGTAATTTTCATTCCTTCCCAATTGTTTCTTAAAATCAAAAAATACCTGAAGTTCTATACCTGCAAAAGAGAAAGTGTTTTGCCAAGCTCCATAAAACTCAGGATCTCTATTTCCGATAATTTGATAATCAGCACGATCATAGGTTCCACTATTGTTAACATCTAACGGCTTTGCCAATCCGGTTTGTGGGTCAACACCTAAATAAATGAGATTGTTGATTATACTCAACGATTGTCCAACCTTATATGTATCGCTGTAGGATGATGTCTCTATATCTGGAAATGCCACTAAGGTATTTGTGGGCAGGGTAATGTTAAAATTGCTATTCCATTTAAAACGATCAGCTTTTACGGCAGTTCCAGATACTACGAATTCCCATCCCTTATTTTCTACTTTAGCAGGAAAATTGGCAAGGATACTATTGAAACCAGTAGTATAAGGTAAGCGGTAATTTACCAATTGATTGCCACTCCGGTTCTGGAAGTAATTTACGGATAGTAACAAACGATCTTTCAAAAAGCCTAAATCAATTGCCATTTCCAATTTATTGTTCTTTTCCCAGGCATAACCAGAATTATAAATCGTACTTGGTGTTAAACCCGATGCACCCTGATAAGTATTATCTGTCGGTTGCCAGGTTTCTACAAATTGGTAATCCCCAATCTGGTCGTTGCCCGTTACGCCGTAACTACCACGCAGTTTACCAAAGCTTAATACGGGCAAGTTCTGCAACCATTTTTCCGAAGTGAATATCCATGCAACACCCACAGCACCAAAATTAGAGAACTGTTTACCTGGCCCAAAACGGCTACTGCCATCGCGTCGTCCGGTAAGGTTAAGCAGGTATTTATCGGCAATGTTATAGTTTACACGTCCAAACAATGCCTGGTAACGGTACTGTGATTTTATACTGCTGGCATCAATGGTGCTTGCGGCATCAAATGTTTCCATTAGCGCATCGCTACTGTAGCCGGAACCTTCTACATACAGGTTATTGCTATTTTTCGCGTTAAATGCGCCTCCAATCAGGACATTTAATTTGCCCTTCCAAACATCGGCTTTGTACTCCAATTGTGGTTCCGCGTTCCAGGTGTTGTACTGATTGCGGCCAAATTTGGTTGTTGGCCCCTGTAGGGTCGATACGGGGTTCTTTGCGTCGGCAGGCGAAAGCAACTGCTCGTTGGTAAACTGCTGGTTATAGCCCAATAGTACCTTTGCCGATAATCCCCTCCAGATGTTGTAAGAAGCATTCATGCTTCCGGTTACATTGTTGGTCTGTACAGAATAGTCTTCCTTCAGGTAAGCATATGGGTTATCGTAGGTAATGCCGCCCTGGTTCCAGATCAAATGTCCACTAGCATCTAAAAACTCGGGAGTGTTGGGGCTAATGTAGGTGTAGTACATTAAATCGGTAGTTGGCGAGGTGTTCAGTACCGATGTAAAGTTTCCGGAAAATGCTACGTTTAGTCGATTATCTGCCGATCGGTGCGTAATGTTCGCCAAAACACCACCCCGTTGGTTCGGTAAATTGCCTGGGTAAATGGTGGTTTCGCGGTAATAGTTACCGCTTAACATAAACTGTGTACCAGAGCCACCGCCTGATATTGAAAGATTGGCATTTGTAATATGTCCGGTTCCACCTAAAAACTCTTTCTGGTAATCGGTGTAACGGTTGGTGTCCCATGTGAGCAGATCTGGCGCATTTGTTGTGGATGGAGTAGTGCCAGCATTAATAAAGGCTTCTTTTCGCATGGCAAGGTACTGTTCTGTGTTCAGCAAAGTTGGCAGTTTGCCCACTTGCGTAATGCCTTGGTTAAAGTTGGCTGTAACTTCTGTTTTGCCCGCCTTTCCCTTTTTGGTGGTAACCAATATTACGCCATTAGCGCCACGGCTTCCGTAAATGGCGGTTGCGTCGGCATCTTTCAATATTTCTATACTCTCTATATCGGCGGGGCTTATGCTGTTAAATGGGCTAACGCCACTACCTTGGGTAAAGTTGCTCATTGCAGAGGTAATGAGACCCAGGTTCTCATTTCCGGCAGCAAATGGTATTCCATCTATTAGGATGAGCGGTTGTGAACCCTGCGAAATGGAATTGCGTCCACGGATCTGTATAGAAAAAGATGAACCAGGAACACCAGATTGTTGTGTAATCACCAAACCGGGAACACGGCCAACCAATGTTGCTAAAGGATTGGCAACAGGTTGATTTGCTATATCCTTTGCGGAAACAGTTGCAACCGATCCGGTATTTAAACGTCGGGTAGTTGAGCCATAGGCAATAATCTGAACCTGATTTAAAACATCAACACTTTCTGTAAGGGTTACATTAATTACAGTTCTGGAGTCTATTTTTTTCTCCTGTGGGTTGTATCCCAAAAACGTAAAAACCAACGCTTGGTTGGAGTTTGCGTTAATGATGAAGTTTCCTTTGCTGTCGCTAGCAGTCTGGCGATCGGTTCCTTTGACTGTTATCGTAACTCCCGGCAATGGGTCTCCGCGTTCATTCGTGACCGTTCCGGAAATGTTCTGTTGAGGGCTGACAGATGATGTGGGTTCTTTTTTTTCAGAAATTACAATGGTTTTATCTACAATCTCAAAATTAAGAGGCTGGTCTTTCATGACCTGTTCCAATGCCTGTTTTAATGGTGCTGATTTGAGTATAATGGTTACGTTAGTACTTTTTCTTATACTGTTGTTTTTGTAAAAGAACTGGTATCCGGATTGTTTTCCAATACTTTGCAGAACGGTTTTTAATGGGGTGTTTTTTACGTTTATACTGATCTGCTGCGCAAGCACACTACTAGCAGCAACCTGTAAATAGGCAATTGTAATGGCTAATATGGTTAAGTTTAAACGCATGATCATTCTTTTTAGCATAACAGGCTCGAACCTGTTAAAAGCCCTGACATCAGCGGAAAAGCTATGCCAAAAGCTGTGAAAAATTTTCATAACTTCGGTTTGGGTTTTGTTGATTATTCTGTGTAGTAATGGTATGTCAATTTGCCCCATTCGGGTCGGAGCGTCGTCAGCGTCTCCGACCATTTTTTATGGGTACTTATTAACTAGTCCTAAAAATTAAATGTCCAAAATTCTAATTTTCTATTTCATTTACCGGGATTCTCCTTTCTGTTTTGGGGTTAAGTAATTGGTTCTTTGTATTTGTACGTTAGTTAGTCAATGATCAGCTTATGTGTTTTACCTTCAGTTACCAAACTGGTTTTTACTCCTGTAATTTTGAGAATCTTCAGCATGGAAGATAAGTTGGACGTTCTGGAAACACTTCCAGAAAACAGTTCTTCGGTTGGTTTAGTGCGGTATTCGATTTCTAGGTCATACCAGCGAGCAACTTCTTCCAAAACACTTGTCAAAGGAGCATCTTTAAAGAATAAAAGCCCGTTTTTCCATGCCAATGCACTTTCAAGGTCGGCGGGTTCAACCTTTAGCGTATTGGTATTTATTGATTGCTGACCAGGCTTTAGGATAACCGATTGCTTCGTACCTCGCAATGACGATACCTTCACGGAACCTTCTTCGAGGGTGGTCACGGTTCTGTCCGCATTGTAGGTGTTGATGTTAAAGTGTGTACCCAATACCTGAATGTTCTCTGTGGCTGTTTCTACTATGAACGGATGCCGTGGATCTTTGGCAACTTCCAGATAAGCTTCTCCTTTTATTCTGACCTTACGCTGAGTTCCGGTAAAGCGGGTCGGGTAAGTTATAATGGTCGAGGCATTCAACCAAACTTTCGTCCCATCGGGAAGGAACAATTGGTATTCACCTCCGCGTGGAATGTCAACTGTATTTGTTTGCACGGTTCCCATACCTTCAGCATTATTTTCGTAAATCAATTGCCCTTCTGCGGTTTTACTGATGCGGACACCATCAATAAACGCCAACTGCCCGGCAAAAGCAGTGTCAAGCACAATTGTTCTGCCATCTGAAAGCGTCAATGTTGCTCGTTTGCTTCCTGGAGCAAGGTCTTTCACGACCTTCACTATTTGAGGTGTATCTTTAAAATTCCTGTTGCTATATTGATAAATGGTAAAGGCCAGAATGAGCAGAATGGAAGCGGCAGCTGCGATATGTAGCCATAATCTGCGAGGTTTGCGTTCATCGCGGTCGGATATATACTGATTGATGCGTTGTAAAAGTTGTTCGGTCGGTTCTTCCAAATGGCTTAAATCTTCCGGAGTTTTGGTGTTAAGGTATTTGTCAGCAAGTTGTCTTAATTTTTCTTCCTGTGCTTTGTCTATCTTATCAAAAAGTTGCTGCTTTTCAATTTTGGTTATTGTACCGTTCAGATACTTTTCATATAGTTCCTCAATACGTTCCATAGTCCAGTTAAGCTTAGTTGTTTATATAATGACAAGCGGAAAAGAAGAAGTGACTATTATCCATTTAAAAAAAATGGTTTTATTTGACGCTATCTAAATTGTTTACCGGATGGAACCACAGTTTATCAAAAAATATGAAGACCTCAAAGCACTTGACAAGGTTAAGGATCAGCAAGTAAAAATGCAACGGGGTTTAGATTTTGAAACTTTAATCAATGATATATTTGAGTTTGAAGGAAGTCTTCGAAACAGAGGGTATCATACCAGTGACAACAGTAGCGAGCAAATTGACGGTGCTATTGAAGTATGGCACAGGATATTATTGGTTGAAGTCAAATGGGTAAAGAGTAACCTTGTAGCTTCGGAACTATTTAGTTTCATTGGCAAAATTGAAAATAAATTTCACGGTACTTTGGGGGTATTCATTTCGCGAAATACGCTTACTGAGAATTTTATCAATGCTCTGAATCGTGGAAGAAGGCAAAATGTCATTGTGATTCATGGCGAAGATGTAGATTTGCTGTTTCAGCAAGAAAGTCCACCGTTGACTGAGTACATAGAATATTGTCTTAAATTACTCTCTTACGATAATAAGACGCATTTCGCATTCAGTGAGTTTATAAAAGGATATGAAAGTCCGGAGCAAATTGCTGCTATTGTAAGGGGGAAAGAAAATGATTTTATTAATAAATATCTAAATCGAACTGATAAAGTTTCAAAGGCAGATTTGCTAAGTGGATATCGTTATCTTGATCAAAGCTTAAGAGATAAGATTTACTTTTATCTGATTTCAAACTTTGATAAAATATGGCTTTGGCAAGTTAAAGAGCTTAATAGCTATCTTAAATATAACTACCTGCAATATTTTGAAATCCTAAACGATTCTAGTGTTGAAGTAAATGGTACCGAGGTACTTTTTTTCCAGGAAAAGTTGCCCTCTTCTTTTACCATCTTCGGACGTCCGGAAATCTTTAGACTCTATGAAAGTAAATTTCCTACTCTTGATCTTGATGTAAAATTGAAATTCGAAACAGAACTGGTTAAGGAATTAAAAGATGCAGGTAAGTACAGTAACTGGGAAAAGGAAAATGTCATCACGAGCATTGTTGAAAAACTATGGAACGGTTTTGAAGTTCAAACCCGGAACGAACTAAAAGAATTATACATTTATATTGAACTTGATAACTTTCGTGTAGACACATTTGCTCAAAAGAAATTCGCCAAGAAATTATTGACCGAAAAAATGATTAGTAAAAGTGAACTTGAGTATTGGCTATTGTCTAAATTGAAGGAGTTTATTGATTCTGTTAGAAACTTCTCAGAAATGGATAATTTCTTTTATAGTTCTTATTATAAAATCGGGAAATACCTTGGTTTAAGTGCACAAGAGTTTGCCGAGTATATTGATCTGAAAGCGAAGGAGATTGAGGCTGGAAATAAGTGATATTGTTGTGCAGACTGTTTAAAAGCTGTTTATATAGTGTTTTTAACTAATTCAGTACTAATTTGTTCAGGGTGTAATTATCATGGCTATTTTTGAGCTTTTAATTAAACTATTTTGATAATGATGTACGCTGAACAACTTATGAAAACAATCCAAGGCGGGGTTTACAATGGAAGTGTTGAATATTCTGACTTAAGAAGTCTGTTTGATAAAATAATTACGACATTAAAAAGTAGGTCTGTAAGTGATCAAGGTGTAGTTTATCAAGTTCAATTATCAGAAGTGGATGAGGCTTATGTGAAGATGTGGACAACAAAATGTCTGGAATCGAATAGTTTTAGAGTCGGAGAATATTCTAAAGACGAAATTATTCATACGTTATGTGGTCATGTCAGCGAGATTAATCAACAGATAGCGAAGGAATGGGCAGAATATGATGAGAGTATGAGTTTGTCAAACAAAATTGTCAACATTCCGAGATATACAGTTCAAGAACTGAGACTAAAAGGATTAGAATAAAAAAAACGCCCGCTTTCGCGGGCGTTTTGATTTTTAGCTCAGCTAAAAATTTCTCGAAGTACATTCTCCGGAACGCAATCTTCCAGATCCAGCCAATGATAATTTTGGGATTTTTCATAATTCACCATTAGCCCCTCTGTGTCTGCAATCCATTTCATTATTGCCTTAAAAGCACTCAGATAGTGTTCATCGGAGAGCATTAACAGGTTTGCTGCAAAAGCTCCATGTTCAAACTTTTCAAGGTTGTCGCTCAGTTGTTCTGCGGTAACAGGCACAGGAGATACAACTATGGGCATGCAGAAATAATCGGGAAGATCATAATTGAAATTGTCAGCCTTTTTCTTCAGGGACGACCAGCTATTGAAAAGAAAATCTTCGGGTAGCGTAGCTCCGTAATGATTGATTAATAATTTGTTGAGTCCTTTTATAAAGTTGTCAACCTGAAAATCATTTTTCAATACTATTTTAAAATACTTTACCATGACTTGAAATTTGTGCTTTCCCTATGGAAAGCGGGTTAAACATGGTAACTCCGTACAACCTGGCGGTGCACCCGCGCAAAAGGAAACGGAATAAGTCCTGAAAGGTGGCTTTGTACAGGGAACAAAGCCATTATGCCGGAAAGCTTTTGCTCGGTGACAAGGTGCAGGTTGTACCTTTCACATGATTTAAGCCATAATACCGGGAAAGTAAATTAAGTTATGGTGTCCAAAATATTTTGAAAGACTGATTTATAAGGTAGACACTACAAGGAGAAGTGCCAAAGGAGAAAGCGTTCTACCGGATTTCTCCATGTGCTCTTTAACAAAGCTGACAGCTTTAACCAGATGATTGTGCACCGTATTGGGGCTAATGTTCATCAGTTCGGCAGCTTCCTGGTGGCTTTTGCCCTCAATCTTGCATAGTACAAATGCTTTCCGACGCTGTTCTGAAAGCTGGGCTACGGCCTGATCCAATAGTTGTTGTGTTTCCCTGGCCTGAAGTAGTTCTTCGGTATTTTCTATAATTTCAGAAGTTCTCGACTGATATTCTTCATACAGCCTGCTTTGTCTTTTCAGTTTTTGGAAATAGTTGATTGCCATGTATTGTGCCATCCGATACAGATAGGCTTCAAATGACTGCTGAATGATGATCTGTTCACGTTTATCCCAAACTTTTACAAAAAGGTCCTGAATGAGTTCCTCAACTTCCTCTTTGTTTTTGACCATGCGCTGTAATTTCCAATAAAGGGGTTTGGCGTATGATCTGTACAGCTGATCGAGCGCACGCCGATCTCCATTCCTTAGTTGCCGAAGGAGTTCCTGTTCATCGGTGTGGTTGGTTTTGGTCATGGTGTCAGGCACTTATCATCAAAGTTAAGTTATTGTTTACTTAAAATGAAATATGTATTGCGCAATTTAGGGAAGTAAAAAGAGGTGTCCGGTAAGACACCTCTCTTTTTTGCGTATGGTACGACATGCTAAAAAGCATTATCGTAATGACAACTGCTATAAATATAATAAAAAACTGTTTTGCACACTTTTGAGTAATGTGTAATACCCCTTTCGATTGGATTTCTATACCCATGCTACTGCCGGATCGGTTCCGTTACTAAGGAATACCCGGTCTAAAATCTTCCTCAATACGTTTTTCCGATAGCGACGGGAAAGCCCGGAATCAATATATTTTCCCCGTGTTTCCCTGATCCATTTGTTAACGGCAATCGCGTCCCTCGCTTCTTCTTCTGAAAGGGTTCCGTCAAGTTCAAGATATAATTGTCCATAGCCGAGAAAGCTGTGTTCACTGATCAGTTGTTTTACTGAAACCGGATAATCCTTGCTGGTTTGATTGTATTCATTTGTAAGGTCTTCCAAACACTTCCAGGAATTAAAAAGGTTATCGGGGCTTGTTGCACCGTACCTCTTCGTTAATTCTTCGTTCAGGGAATTGATGAATTCTTCATTGCGGAATATTGGTTTTAGGACTACCACCATAAATTTTTTCATATTCACAGTTTTAGGGTTTATAATCGTAGAATTGATAAAGGTGGTTTTGTTACATTTTGCTAATTAGTCCGGAATACCAAATGGAAGGTTTCGCTTTGTTCCTCCCAAAAACGCAAGCGTTCGCCATAAAATAGAAAGTGACAAATGGCATCGTGAAATTTCATTGTTTTCCTTTCACCGCTGCTGAGATAGAGTACCACATATTCGCCTTTCTTTACTTCTAGATGTGGAAAAGAATATAAATATCCACTTCCCTGGAAAAGATGATACCCTAAAAGATTTCCATTATTCAGCACGCTGAATAGTATTCGTTGCTTGCTTGGATTACCGAGATTAAGAACTTGTTCAAGTTGTAGTATCATTTACGCTGGTATTTTACAGATCGGATCCAAATGGAGCTTCTGGTTCTTTCCAATTGAGCAGACCGAGCAGGATGTTACTGGCAATTTTGTGAAGCTGGCGTTCATGGGTGATTTCAAAAACAAATGACCCTTTAATCTTTGAGAAATACCAGTCTTTTAGCTTGTCCAGCTTATTTTCGTCTTCAATCCTGATAAAAGCCAATGCAAAAATCACTTCGCAGATACGGGGCTGAAAAGACGAAATGTCCATTCCGGTTTGTGACATGCCGTGCAATAGCCTGGAAATCTTCATGTCGTCCAGAATGAGCTTAACCAACATGTCCGCACGATCGGGAAAGTTTAGGGGGGCTGTTTTCTTGTCCATATCGAAAAAATTGCGTTTAGTTTAACAGCCATCCCCTACAGGGGATGGTATGAAAAGTTTTTTTGCGGTTTGAGGGTGTTAATTTATTGTTTGGTCGCTTCGGCATCCAAACGGAGCAGTTCAGCAAGGGCATCATTGGTAATGTCCATTCCGCCGGAATAAACTGCCGAAGCTATGTCCAATACATATTGGAAACCTTTTTTATCGGCAACCGTCTTCACGGCTTTCTGAACCAACTTGTAACTCTGATCGTTCAGGCTGTAGTTCATTTTCTGTATGATGGTATTGAGTTCACCTTCACGTTTCTGAAGATCTTGTTGCAATTTTTGCAATTTGCTTTCATCGAATTGGTTCAGCTGGGCAGATTGTGTTTCTTTCTTGGACATATAATCGTTATAGGATTTCTGTAATTGTTTATCCAGCTCTAAAAGTTCAGTTTCGCCACGTTTGGTAAGTTCTTGTATTTCCAAAAGCGTTTTTTTTCTCGATGGCAATGTATCCAATAGCAATTGGGTATTGACATGGGCTGTTTTGGTTTGGGCTAATATAGTGGAGTATGCCTGGCAGATCAGCAGGAATGTAAGGGTAAGTAATATCCGTTTCATGTTTAATGTATTGATTTTTGGCAAGGTATGCGGCATCGGAGCATTCCCCCGACACCGCTTTTACCTTCACCAATTAATATTGTTGATTATTGTTTCATCATCTTCTTGGTTGCTACAACCTGTCCGTCTGCTACCAATGTGTATGTGTACACCCCTGTGCTCAGATCGGAACCGAAGACAGTCAAGCTTCCAAGACCTCTTTCTGTTACCTCAACAGAATTCATCAACTTGCCATATCCATCATAGAAATGGATTTGCGCTTTCTGAACCGTTTCCGGGATTGAGAAATTGATTACTGTCTGCTCTGCAAACGGATTTGGAACGTTCTGGTCCAAAATGATCGTATTGCGGTCGCTCAAAGTAATACTCAGGTTCTTGCGAACTTCTTCCTGTGCTGCTGGTGTGTTCGCTTTTACAGCACTTTGGCTCAATTGGCATAGGTAAGGCAAAATTCCGGAAAGACAGTTTTCCAATTGGCTCAAACGGTTATTCAAATCATTAATTTGTCCCTGTTGAGCATTGATAATACTATCCTTACTCGTTACTTTACCATTTAATTCCTCAATCGCTTCCGCTAAAATCGGAACTACCTTCTCGTATTTAACGTGCAACAAGCTATCGTCTGCTTCAAAAGTCAAACGTGGATCGATCTGAGCAATTTCCTGAGCAATGAAGCCTACATGGTTGGAGCTATCCAGGTTCAGTTCTGGATGTACATTGTGTACCCAATCGTAGGAAACCCCACGCATGTTCAACACTTTTTGCAGGGAACCTGTCAGGTTCTGAACATTTGTTTTGATGGATTGATCGGAAAGTGAAATCTGGTCTACCTTGTTGTTCAGTTCCATAATCGCCTGTGTGTTCACAGGAATCATTGCTGTATAGTTTACAGACTTGTAAGGAACCGCTGGTGTGATCTCATTACCTAAACTGTCATACTCTGCTGGGTGAACACTTTCGTATACCAAATTCGGGAATACTGTTTCTAATTGCTGTGCAATAAAACCGAATTGCTTTTTGGTGTCAAAATTGAATTGTGCATAATTAACACTGTCCATATAGTAGGTAACAGGTCTGGTTGCCTGAAGTAATTTCAAGCTACCAGTCAAAGGGCTTACGTTAGTTTTGAACTGTTGATCAGAACCAATTAGCGGTGCTCCTGTTACTTGTACCGGACCAGCAAAGTAACCTGCCCGATTGGCTGCATTCATCAGATTTATTGTTGAATAAATCCCGTAATTAAGCCCTGTAGGAGATGTTGCCATAGTTCTTACTCCATAGTTGTTTGTTCCCCCTCCGGTGGTCATCGCGTATACAGCTGAATTTTCGCTTGCTCCCGAACCTGAAGATTGTCCTTCAACACCTCTATTGATTAGTGATCCTACAACACCATTTGCAACAAATTCACCACCGTGATTATTCCGCGCGTTTCTACCAATCCCCTGGACACCAATATTTACATTGGGCAATCCGGTTACAACAGCATTCCCCGAAAGGCCTATATGTATATTACTTCCCGGTCTTGCACCAGATATATTAATCATGGTTCCTGTAGTACTATTCATTCCGGGAGCAACAATAACCTGTTCACCTGTATTAAACGCCGCATTTCCGCCAACTGTGATCTTTTCACCAAAAGATTGACCATTCGATGAAGGCTGGTTGTTTACGATGTTAACTCCGGTTGGGGAAGGTGTGGATGCTGTAGTTGCATTGTAAACATCCAGCTTGGCTGTAGGCGAAATCGTTCCGATTCCGATTCTGTTCATAGCCGCTGTTCCCGTACCAGCATTATCCGTAAACAGAATATTGAAATTGTTCATCGGTACTTCACGGGTGTTACGCAATCTTGCCGGGTTTCCAATTTCGTTCAGGTCCTGCCCAAAAGCAACTTTGTTGGCCTCAATGTTGGACATAGATGTTCCGTTGTGTGCCCCTGTTGAAGGTCCTGCCGGACCGGTTGCCCCCACAGGTCCTTGTGGACCGACCAACCCAGCTGGTCCTGTAGCCCCTGTAGCTCCTGTTAAACCAGTAGGTCCTTGTACACCTTGGATACCTTGAATTCCCTGTGGTCCCGTTGGCCCTGCTGGCCCTGTTGCTCCAGCCGGACCGATAGGTCCTTGTGGTCCTGCAATTCCTGCGTTTCCTTGTGGTCCTTGACAATCCCCAGCATCTGGAATACCATTGGAATTCATATCTTCGGTTGCTGCATCAAAAATGCCATTTCCATCCAAGTCCCAACAAGCCAACCCATTAAGGTATGGTACGTAAATTACATCTCCATTAGCATTAACTGAAATAACACCATTCCCAGGGTTCTGAGTTGTTGGTGAGGTAGAATTCAAGTTTGTGAATCGTAACCCCGAGCTACCACCAGCGACATTCGTATTTCCCCATGAGTTTACTTCCAACGTTGCTGTGGGGTTAATACTGTTCCCTGCTGGTCCGTACTGGTTTGCAGTTGGATCACCGCCAATTCCGGTAAAAATACCTGTAGCCGTTGTAGGTGTCATTCGCAATCCTTCCAATCCGTTCGCTCCAGTAGCCGGAGCGGTTCCTCCTGTTGCAGAAGTAAAGATCATACGGAAATTGTCAGCACTTCCGGCTCCGGTCATATTATCTCCCCAGTTCAATACGGCATCCTGTCGGTCTCCTGTCACGTTTGAACCCGCTTCTGGCTTAAGTCCCAAGAAGACCTGATCTGTTCCGTTAGATGTAAAGATACCCACATCCATCCAAGGTCTCCAACCGTCAGTACCACCTCCTGAAGTCTGGTATCCTAAATGGAGTAGACTTAAAGGTCTGGCAACCGGAGTAAGCCCGTTATGGCTTATGCCAATTCGCGTAGTACTGCTTGCTGCTGCCGGAGTTATCAATCCTCCGTATGCGTTGCCATAGTTAGCCGTTAATGCGCCAATTGAAGTAACACGGATACGCTCGTTCTGTTCAATGTTGGGTGTTCCTCCATCTTCCGTTTGGATAATGAAACTGGACGCTTCCTGCCAACGCAGGTAGCTATTCAGGTGCCGTTGTCCGCCTACAGGTGAAATTTCCTGATTGTCGATACCGAAACGAAGACCATCTGTATTCAATTCCCCTTGTCCAATCAGATCTGTTGCAGTTCCGTTGGCTCTACCATAAGTAATCTGCATAAACCCGAAGTCTTCGAATACTTGTGGCGCTTGAGGATTAAAGCGATATTGATAACTCATGTGTAGTAAAGACTGTGGGCGGATATAGACTACTCCGACGTCATTCACTCCGAAAGTATTACCCAGCCCCATCTGACCAAGTGGTGTAAAACGAGCGATATGTAGCCCATCGAGATCTCCTTGATTAGAAAAGTCCTGGTTATAGACAGTGCTGTTATTGGCTCCGGTAAAACGGAAAGCAAAATCATCCGGTCCATTACCCGCTGGCTGATTATCTGACCAGATCATGGCAGTTTCGCTAACATCATTTGCGGTCCCTATCTGTCTTATACCGAAATAACTCAAATCGTTATTATCTGTAAGCGTAATACCGGTTCTCATCCAATCCCGGAAGCCAAACTGTTGAACAAAGGTTCCATTAGCTCCATTCAGGTGCAACATTGAAAATGCCCCTATGTCATAGATCGGTGTTCCGTTGCTGGGAATATTGGCTCCCAAAAGTAAGTAACCGTCACGGGGTTGAGTGGAACCTGCAACTGAGTAGCTTTGTGTTCCGTTTAAACGCATGCGGTTTATGGCATTTGTTCTAAATAGTAGTGGATTGACTCCGTTTGAAACGTCAAATCCTAAATAACGGTTTGCACCGTACACATTTGTAGCGGAGGTAACTTGAGCATTTGTATTTTGAATGCATAGTAAACCTCCGAAAACCAAGTATATTAGTTTTCTTTTCATTTAATTGGATTTATTTCATCAAATGAATAAACCCGTTTATAGTATTGTTTTCAAATTCAATTTGTACAAAATAAACTCCATCAGAGCATTCCTGTTCATTAAAAGTTCCATCCCAGTTTAGTGAAGTTTCACCAGAAGCAACCAAATTACCCCATCGGTTATAAATAGATGCCCTAATTGCTCCAAGTCCTGTCAAATCCAAGAAGTAGTTATCATTAATACCATCACCATTAGGGGTGAAAATATTCGCAATATCTAGCTCTTTTTCAATAACAGAGACGTCATCGATATAGAAATAGACCGAAGGAAAATCCAAAATTTCATTGCCTTCATAATCAGTTATCAATAACTCTGGTAATTGCTTAAATACTCCAATGGTCAGATAATTCTCATCACCTTTCGCTAAGAATGTCCCGCGAACTTCTTGCCATACAGTCGTATCACAAAAAAAGATTTCAGGGTTACTTGAAACCTGGGGGATCAATGGTATAACCTGATCCGTGTTCAAATTCAATTCCGAAGAAGTAAATAGCGCCGCAATTGAGTTTACACAATATTGTGTCTTAGGATTATGAACAAAGTAACGTGTTTCGTAAAACTTTCCTGCCTTTAATGGTTCAATTAACTTTATGTGAATGTACTCTGAATATGTTTGAGATCCAACTTCATTTTGGCTAAAAACAAAAGCCCCATAGGCAGTGCCGGAATGTGCCAACTGATAGCCATAATAATTTTGTGGAATACTGAACTTGTAAGTTTGAAGAGTCACATCAAATTCCGTACTACAAGCATTAAAATAATCTGGTGTTGCTAATGTTGGTGAGGTCCAATTTTTGCAAGCATTGATGTAAAATCCATTAGTTGTACTTGGACACCAATTGTACTCTTCAAAATCACTGTTTGGTACTAGATTTTGTTGTCCAAAAGTGAATAATGATATTATTAAGAAAACGATATATAAAACGAGTTTATCCAATCGATAATTTTATTATAAAAATAGTACTTGTTTTTGTCATACCATCCGGATGACATGGAAACTTGCCTACATTCCGTAGACGAGCTACCTTTAAAAAGGTTGGATTATTTCTTCATATGGAGTGCTAATTTAAATAGTGGAACAAAATAGTGATCGTTCATTTGTCCATTCGGGTAATGGACTTCCGAATTGTGTGCATTCCGCACACGGCATGCCAAGGCATTTTCGCCAGTGAATAGGATGTCTGTTCTTTAATTGGGTTTTGGGGATTCGAAATCAATGCAAAATTCGACATCAGCCACGTAAGCTATTTATGTTCTTTTTAGTGCATGACATATATTGTCAAGGTGTATGTAGTACTCTTCCGTTGGCAAACTGCGGGAAGGGAAACGAACCTGAGATATTCGTTTTAGTCAAGTGTTTGGTCCATTGGGTTAATGGGTTTTGAAACATATCTGAATTTTACAGCAGAGGAAACAAGCTACTAGCAGAACTATTAGGAACTAGCTCGGATTTCTGCTTAAATAAATTCGTTTATTGTATAAAAATATATAAATAATGCTAATTAGCCCTAAAGAATGACGAAAAAATAGGGCTAATTTGCCTGTGGGGTATTTTCGAGACGAAATAGTAATGCAAAAACTTGGTGCCAATGTGAAAAAAATCAGGCTCCTAAAAGGTATGTCGCAAGAAGAGCTTTCATACCTGTCAGAACTTGATATATCGCAGATCGGTCGAATTGAGCGTGGAAAAGTGAATACTAGTATTTCCATTCTTAATAAACTTGCGGTCGCTCTGAAAATAGAACTGAAAGAACTTGTTGATTTTAAATAGTCCATCTAAATTAGATTTTTTGAAACACCAGTTAACCAACGGTAGTTTTTGTGTTTCGTTTACGTTCCATAGCCCGACGTACTAAACTGGAAGCTTTATCCGTCAGGGAATTTGTAGTACTCTTCCAGACGTTACTGGAAGGAAAGCGAAAACTTGAAATTTTCGGTTCAGAAAAGTACAGTTTAGATTAGTTTCCCGGAGAAACTCATTGACAAATGTTCGAGTTCCCCGGATCCTAACTAACCATTATTTACTCAGTGACAACTTATTTGATGTCACATAATGCAACGTTAGGATGCAGAAATCGAACTACAACAATTTATGTGCTGTATTTTTAACGTATTTTAAAGTCGAACGTCGTACGGTGATGCTACGGTCAGTGATAAACAGGGGCTTGCAGGATGGTTTCAGTCCATTTGCTCAGTTAGTTCAAAAGGGGCGAATTTTTGTTTAAAATGTTCGATGTTAACTGTCTTTGTCTTTTTATAGATGTTGGATGCGTGTTTTGAAATAGTGTCCTTTGCCAAATGTAGCTCATCAGCAATCACGGAAAATGTTGCATCTCGGAGGATCATTGATGCCACTTCCAGTTCCCTTTCTGAGAGTTTGTAAGCATATATGCTTTGTGGGTCAGTATAGAAGCCAATTCTTTCCAGGGCCTGACTTGCTTCCCGCTGCTCCAAACCAAGGTAGTACACGTATGTAACAACAGTAACTAGGAAAAGAATGTTGGTCAACGAAACGTTCAGGTCGTGATAATCTGTAACAATAGAAATTAACGGATTGGCACTCATTAGCACTATGGCTACATAACTGCAATACATGATACCTTTTTTTTCCTTTAGCATCTTAACATCATCGAGTTTTTTGATATGCCGTTCAAGTGAGACACAGAAGACAACTGATAAAATAATCGGCAACACGAGAAAAAGACCTTCCGCGATCTTGTAGTTTCCATCAAAGATATAGGCAACAAAAACACCTGTGAGATATGTTCCTATAAGTATCGGTAACAGAAATTTTCGGCTTGCTTTCTTCTCTTCCTTTTTATTGAATTTGATAGATAAGTAGAGTGCATAATACATGGCCAGTACGATCCCAGAGCCATTGGAAAGCAATAGTTGTAATCGTATGTCAATTGCCCCTGGCTCAAAGAGCGCATAAAAGCTCGTTGCATTAAACAACAGAAATCCTGCTATCAGAAGTAGAAACCTCCAGTCCGAGCGCTTATGCGATTTGACCATCAGGTCTATCAGGTTCCATGATAGTAATCCACCTTGCAATAGTATGAATGTCAGTAGTGCGAATTTGAGCGTAATTTCAAGCATCGTGAATAGCGTATGTGTATTTCGACGGCAAAGTAAAACCATAAATTTGAAATACAATACCGTATTTTCCACATTAATTATGACACAGTTAAAAAAAAACCGCACAGTCTCCCGTGCGGCTTTGTATATTCAACTTCCTTTTTTTTAAGCTGCTACATAGGTTATCGTGAAGATCAGTTCACCGGTTGCTTCCGGCTCTCCAACAATCCCCGCTTTTACCTTAGCGTTACTTTTGCTTTCGACATATTTTGAATAGGCTGGAGTTGGCGGGTCGGGATAAACAAGGGTAATTTTCAATTTGTACAGAAAGCAAAACCAGCATTGATCACCGAAACATTCAGCCGCTTGATCGTTCAGCCCGGCCAGGTATGTCTTTTGGGCGTCGCTCAATGTGAAATTATCGGTCACAAATCTTTTGAAATCGGTTTTTACTGCTGTAGCCTTTGCCAATAATTCCGCGGACGGAAGTTTATAAAGATCAGATAGCAGCTGGGCTACGCCATTAGGTGTAAGAGCATAATTCATTAATTAAAAATTTAAAATTAGACAATAGTAACAGTCTAAATATATAATCAAATTCTTTATATTTTCGGTCCAGCAAAATAAATTGCAATGAAATTTACAAAGTCTTTTTGGGGTATTTTTTTTCGAATAGTCATATCAGTATTCATAACCTTCTATTTAGGGGTTCATGGACAAGACCTAGGTTTTGTAGTTCGTGTAATCAAGCAGCCAGCCTTTTACCTGTCATTGGCAGCAAGTTTTCCGGTCACTTTTGCAATTGTCTATTGGGTTCACTGGATATCACTTGTGCTGGATGAAAAATATGATTATCGTTTGCAACTTATCAAAAGGAGCTGTTTACAGGCGTTGCTCGGGGTACTGGTCCCAATAGGTTTTGATCTCCTCTTTGTTACGGCCTATGCGTTGTTCGACCCAACGCACTTTGATAGTAAAGAATTCTTTACCGTTGATTTGCCAATGGTCGTAATATTAATCGGTGCCCTAAACCTGATATATACCATACGGTCGCTTATGTCGGATCCAACGGGAAAGAAAGAACAGGAACCAATAAATTTAGAGACATCGCCGACGATTATGGTTCGATATGGTAAAGTCTTGAAGAAACTAGATGTCAAACAGGATGTCCTATATTTCTATCTCTCAAAACCGAATGTAATGGTTGTTACGAGCGAACGCGAATATTCTTTGGGCAAAGGGACAATCAACGAAAAGGAGGAAATTTACTCCACCTTTGGGTTCTGCCGGATTAGCAGCCGTACGCTTGTAAATATGTCAATAGTAAAAGACCTCTCGCCAGCCACCGGCCGGTACAATTTTAAACTCGGATTTTTTGACCCTTCAGTTGTTCCCGACCCGGATAGCGATGATCTTCTCGTAAAAGGTGGATATAGGGAAACGGTAATTTCCCTACTGGAAAAACAGTAATATATTCAACAATATCCCTCTTTCATATTTGAAGGGCGTTGCAAATCCGGTGCATGTTTTGCAAATCTGGGCACTATTTTACCGTATTTAAAGGGATTTAGGGGTTCAAGGTTTGTTTACCTAGGACGCCGCGATACATTTGCTGTAAACATCTCTATATCTTGAAATGAAACATCGAATTCTTGCAATCGCAATTACGTTTTTCTTCGGTATTGCTACGTACATTTTGGTGAGTAAGGCTTGTTCTAAAAATGCTCAGGCCGATAAAGCTACTGCTGACCAGGTTGTACAATCACCTGCCAACAAATTACTGAACCCTGTCAGTTCAACAAAAAAGAAAATGTAAGTTTTGCTTAGCAACTAGAGAATTGGTGTCCGAGATTTAAACGAATGAATAACATTCTATACAGTTATCACACCAAAACACTCTCCAATGGACTTGGATTTATTTAATGCAGATCAAGAGTTCCGGCATAAAATAGAAACTAAACTGAAAGAACTCAGAATTGGCACCGATTATCCAAAGTATAAAAATGGTGAACTCAATATTACACTTGCAAAACGGCAGGAACTTCTTCATATCCATAATATTTCTCTAACTGATTTTCTTTTTTCAAAAAACGAACTTTCTGAGGTAACAAATCGTAACAATTATTGATATAACAATTGAAGTGTTGTTAGCCTAAACAAAACACTTTGAAAACTGATTAAAAACTGAGTGTTTTCAAGGCTTGTACTGTTAATGTGATTAAGGATTTATGAAGTGATTTTTACCTGAAATTCAAAGATTTAAGATTTTATACGGTTGTAAAAAAACAACCCTAATATTTTTTTTATGTCTTATGGTATGGTTTAAATAAGAGAATATGACTAATGACACTAACGACTATGACGATTTTCCTGCCAGTTATTCTTCCGAACTTACCGATCAGCTCCATGCTGCTGCACTATTCACGGAAAACAGAACACTGAGAAGGATTGAGAAAGAAATGTATGCTTTACTCCTGGAAAGGGCCTACCAGGAAATTATGATGAAGGTCAATGATCTTACCCAGCGAACTGCATCATATCCCCATTCGAGTCCGATAATTAGCATGCTATTGAAAAAACTGATGCGGTTTGCCAAACGTAAAACGCATTTGTTTAGCGCCGAATATTTCAGAACAATTGCCTATCAATTAGAACTTGCAAAAAAGCTGGAGAAGATAGACTGGAACGATCACGAAATTATGGGCTTTACTCCCGTTGATGAGGTACTTGTCTATATGAATTACAATAGTAAATCATATATCAAAATGCTGGAAGGTTGGCTGACAAAACGCATTGAGTCAGAAGCCAATCCCATTGAGCAATTGGAAAAAAAGAACTTTTATCACAAAGCCTTTTTGCAACTGCAACGTAAACCGGAGATCATTCTATATAATGATTATACCGGGTTAACAGAAGTAATGGATAAATGGTTCCAGCATGAAACTGAATTTCTCCAAAATCGTTTTGATCTTCAAGTCAAGATGAAAGAAACAAAACTGGACCTGGGAATGGAGAAAATCAAATGGATGCTTTCGGCCGATCAGATCGCATTGATTATACGAGCTGCTGATGCTTCTGGTCTTATTGCCGCAAAATCACTGAATTCAGTTTTTAACCTGGTTGTTCCACACATCAGTTCTCTTCAAAAAGAGAATCTTTCCCCTCCCGGTGTACGGGTCAGTTCTTATAATGCGGAACAGACCGATAAAGATGCAGCAATCGGTGTACTCCAAAAAATGATAAACAGGATAAAAGATTTTTAGTCCTGTTCATATTACAAAAGCTCTTATTTCTCTATTAAAAATGTAAAGCAGTGCTCAATTGAGCACTGCTTTTTTTGTTTTGGTATTATCTCCCGATAGTTTTTTAAAAAAAATAGTACCGAAAAGTCAGCCTGCAAATTGATGTTTACAACATTACAGAAATTACAACAAAGCTTGTAATTGTCAGGCGTTTGATGGCTCCCGTACTTTGTCCTAACAATTCTTCATTGACAAATGCTCAAAACGAATTGTGAATTGAAGTTGGACAAATACGAATCGATATGCTAAGTAACATCACATGGGGAGATTTTTTTGCGGGGGTTGTTGGGATTGTGATAATATACTACCTGTATGTTCTGGTCAAGTTTTATCCCGATAAACTGAAAGCGTTGTTTTCATCCCGGAAGCAACAACCCCAAAGTCAAGCTGTATTTCTTGAAGAAAAACTTCCGGAGGAATATCAATCACCTGCATCGGAAGACAACAGCGGAGATTATGATGAAATGGACGAGGTCGAAAAACTTGTCGCATCCCTGGTAAAGGGAATTCAGGACGCATCGGAAAAGGAAATGGTTTCGGGTGAATTCAAACAGCACCTTAGAATGATCCTTCGGGAAAAACCATTATTGAAAGATTCCCTTTATCGGTCATCGATCAACGAGCTTATCATATCGGAATGCGGAAAGCAGGGAACATTTACGCTCAGTGAGATGGAAGCAGATGCATTGTGGGAAATGATATAGTGTAAATGTTCATAGCGGAGTGACTATCCCTGACCTGCCCGGTGTGATGGAAAATGTGAGGTTGTGGGTTAAGTGTCAGCGATAACACTCCGCTTTTTTAGTCAATTAAATCTTAGGTATTATGAAAACGTGCAGAGGAAACAGTGGGGATAACCTGGAGAAAATTATTGCATCAACAGTGCTTTTGGCGCTATTAACGCATCAGGTTTATGGACAAGACGGGCTTGCGGGAATCAACCAAGCGAATCAGGAAGTGCGCAGTTATTTCAGCGCTGGAACCAACCTGATGTATGCGGTAGGCGCATTATTGGGTTTGATTGGGGCTGTAAAAGTCTACCAAAAGTGGAACAATGGTGACCAGGACACCGGAAAAGTTGCCGCCGCGTGGTTTGGAAGTTGCGTATTCCTGGTGATCGTAACCACGGTAATTCAGGCATTCTTCGGAGTGTAATCCTAAAATAACGGTCATGGAAACCGCATTGAAAGAACGCTTGTGGAATTACATCAGTAGCCACAACCCAGAGATCATGTACGCGCTTCAGGAAGAATACCGCGTCAGTGCATATCTGGAAGAAAAAATCGCTGCGATCCTTCCCGAAGTAGAAATATTGTTAAAAGAAGGGATTCCCATTCTGACCATCCAGGAAGTGTGTATTGAACAAATGATTGAAGAGTTGAAGCCTTCGAAGTTCCTGTACCTCAAACGCGTCCTTGAAGAAGAATTTCCAACAACCTATGAGGCATTGCAACAAAGTTACCTGCTCAATTATGAGGTGCTTAATATCATGGAGTGTTGCAAGGACATTTTTGAAAAGTTCGGATTTGACGAACAAAATGGTATACATCGATCTCTTCGCTACGCCATTATGGGTGAAATAGACCACTATTTAAAGTAATTGAATTATGGACAGGCGAAAAGAATTACCGGAAATCGAAATTGCAGGGCATCCCTGGATAGTTGATGTAGATGGTCATCGCATTATTGATATAGAAGATTCTACCAATATCATCAATGCTTCGGATATGCGCTATTCAGAACAGGGATACTCATTTTTATACAACCAGCGCGAAAGGAACATTGGCCCTGATCTATCCAAAACCCAGAACTTTGAGCTAGATCGTAAAAAAAACGACCTGCTCTATGTTCAAATCCCCAATTTCATTGTGATGGATCCCGAAGGGGTTTCAGAGAGATATGGGTGGCAGGTTGAAGAACTCGAAGGAAAAATAGATTGCAATATTCTGGTTGACAGAAAATTTTATGTTGGTTTCAATGATATTAATTCAATTGTAGAGGATGGTGTTTTTGAGGAAAGCATCCTTCATGGGAAAAAAACGATTGAAATTCCGATTGAGGATTTTATGTGCAAAAAATTTGAATTGTATGCTGAAATTATAAAAGCGACTCCAGCTTTGCAGCAACAAATTGAAGCCAAAAATCCCGGTACTACAAAAAAGATCGATGAAATCATTGCGTGGCATAAACGATCACAGAGGCCACCAAGAGATAGCGATATTCAGCCAGTAAAGCAAAAGCAGGTACGAAAAAGAGGTCTTCGTCGGTAATATTTAGCAGTCACTATGGAAACAAGTAATTATCATATCAACAAAGGCATTAACAAATCAATTGAGTTTAAAGGTTTGAAGGCTCAGTACATCTGGTATCTGGGCGCAGGTGCTGTTGGTGTATTGATATTCTTTGCAATACTTTACTTCATTGGTATACCATCCATTGTATGCGTGCTGATTGCCGCAATACTAGGTGGCGGCGTGGTCGCCAAAGTGTATGCTATGAGCAATAAATACGGAGAATACGGGCTGATGAAAACGCTTGCTAGGAAACAGGTTCCGGAAGTAATAAAGATCAAGGATAGATCCATTTTTTTAACCATTAATTCGAATAGTCATGCAAGAGATCAGAGATTATGAGCAAAAATTAAGGAATGTCCTGGCATCGAAAAAACACCTGGATGAAAATCAAAAGGCATTATTGGAGCGATTAAATGGCAGACAGCCTACGCTTGAGATTTACGGGCAAACCTATTTTGTGAACTGGCGAATGGAAACTTTGGAACGTAAAGGAGATGCCGTAAACCCAGGTATCAATTTTGCTGAACTCGAAGAATATTATACTGAGGACTTTAGCCTTTGCGAATTACCATACAATATACGGACACATCAGGTAGCTGAAGTCGATCACGACAGTATAAAGATGCCTAAGGATGTAGTTATTGTCGCATTTCCACCTCCAGACAAGATGGATCCTGTTGGATACTCGCGCACTGGTGCTGAAGATCTCGCAGATTTACTGGAAGAAAGTCCACAAGGCCGGGACTTTGTGGCTCAGGTACTTAAAGGTAAAGACAGCTGGCTGGAATATAATATCAATTCAAATCGAAAAGATAAAGGTCTACCTCCGTTGAAAACTAAAGTCAGGACACTGCGAAAAGGAATTTAGATCACTAAAAATAACGGTTAACCATTCATTTACGAATCATGTCAAAGCAAATTAAAGCAAATCAGCAATTGCCTCTTGGAGCAATAAACAATGAGACCACATTGGATATTAACGGGCATATTTTCTATGTGGATTTCCAGCTGAAGAAACTCAGACCAAAGGGAATTGAAGATGATCTTTCCCAAGGAATACCCTTCAGTGTTTTCCAGGATCATTTCAATAAAGAAACCAATCGTTGTGAGATTCCCTATGACAAAAAGAAGCATGAGTTCGTAACGATTGATTATGGGACAATCACTGAAATTCCGGAAGATGTGATTCTTATTGGTTTTCCGCATTTAGATGAAATGAATCCTGCGGAATATTCCATATCTGGCGGCTGGGCAAAAGAAGACTTTCAGGATGAGGAACCCGGACAAAGGCATTTTGTGGCAACCATCCTTAAAGGTGAAAGCAACTGGCTTGAAGGTTTTGCTAATCTGAACCGATCAGAAAAAGAAAGAGCAATACAACAAACACTTACAACACTCCACAGATCAAGGAAAATGAGACGGTAACATAGTGAATTAAGAACGGGGTTAGCCCTACAAAGGAAATAGTGAGATGGAAAAGCGATTGAAGGAAATATTTCCAATTATGGACGTTGAAAATGATTGCATTTTAAGCAACAAAGGCGATATCACGGTAGCATTCAAAGCTGAGTTACCGGAGGTGTTTACGTTATCAAACCAGGAATACGAGGCTTTCCATAGTATATGGGTTAAAGCAATCAAAGTTTTGCAAAAAAATACGGTATTCTGTAAACAGGACTGGTTTATTAAAAGTACTTACCAACCCGATTTTAACAAGAGCGATTCTAGTTTTCTAAGCAGAAGCAGTGAGTTGTTCTTCAACGAACGTCCGTTCCTGGACCATTCTTGTTACATCATGCTGACCAAAATGCCCAATGGAAGAAAGTCGGTAAGCTCACTGTTCTCGAACTTAGTAAGAAGATCAATTGTTCCGGAAGAAACCATCAATAAGTTATTGCTTCAGGAATTTCTAGATACTGTGGGACAGTTCAAACGGATCCTGGAAGACAGTGGTTTCATCAGCTTGACAAGGTTGGGCTCGGATCAGCTCATGAGCCAGCCCACACGGGTCGGGTTGATTGAAAAGTATCTGTGTCTGAACGAAAGAAACAATGACCTGGTATTGGGTGATATATGTTTCGATGAAGGGCTACAAATAGGGAATAAATTCTGCCAGCTTTATACGCTGGGAAGTGCAGAGGATCTACCGGGGCAATGCAGCAGCCAGATTACCTATGACAAGTATTCAACAGACCGGACAAAGTTTTCGGTTGGCTTTGCCAGCCCATTGGGACAATTGCTGCCCTGCAACCATGTTTATAGCCAATACATTCTCATCGATGATGCTTACAAAACACTCAAACAACTGGAAAGCAAAAGGCTCCGGTTGCAGTCCCTTTCTGCATACAGCAGGGAAAATGCGATTTCGCGGGATGCAACTAATGACTTTCTGAACGAGGCAATCAGCCAGCAACGTCTTCCTGTAAAGGCTCACTTCAATGTGCTTGCCTGGACTGATGAAAAGGAAGACCTGAAGGAACTCCGTAACATGGTTTCCTCGGCATTGGCACAAATGGATGCTTCGGCGAAATTGGAAACCGTTGGTGCACCACAGATTTTCTGGGCAGGTATACCCGGTAACAGTGCCGACTTCCCGATGAACGACACCTTCGACACGTTTGCGGAACAGGCGACTTGTTTTCTTAACCTGGAAACAGGTTATCGGACTTCTTTGAGTCCCGTGGGCATACGGTTAGGCGATCGATTGACAGGTAAACCAGTACATGTTGACATTTCAGACGAGCCGATGGATATGGGCTTCTGTACCAATCGGAACAAGTTCATCCTTGGCCCTTCAGGAAGTGGGAAATCATTCTTTACGAACCACATGGTTCGAAGCTATTATGAGCAAGGAACGCACATTGTTCTGGTAGATGTCGGACACTCCTATAAAGGCTTATGTGATATGGTAGGCGGATATTACTTCACATACTCCGAAGAAGATCCGATCCGCTTCAACCCGTTCTTTCTGGGTGAAGGTGATAACCTGGATACTGAAAAGAAAGAGAGTATCAAAACGTTGCTGCTGGCACTATGGAAAAAGGACGATGAAGAATTCAAGCGCTCGGAGTACGTGGCACTATCCAATGCCATTGGCGGGTACTTTGACCATTTGGATAAGCATTCTGAGATATTCCCCTGCTTCAATTCCTTTTATGAGTTTTTAAAAGAGCAGTATGTGGCTGTTCTGGAAGCTGATAATGTAAAGGATAAGGATTTCGACATTAACAATTTCTTGTATGTACTACGTCCATACTATTGTGGTGGCGAGTTCGATTATCTGCTCAATGCAACTGAAAATCTCAATCTGTTACAGGAAAGATTTATTGTTTTTGAGTTGGACAATATCAAGGACCACCCAATCCTGTTTCCAGTAGTGACCATCATTATTATGGAGGTATTCATCAACAAAATGCGCAAGATGAAGGGCATCCGCAAAATGATACTAATTGAGGAAGCCTGGAAAGCCTTGATGAAGGAAGGTTTTGCAGAGTATATCAAATACCTGTTCAAAACGGTAAGAAAGTTCTTTGGCGAAGCGATCGTAGTCACACAGGAAATTGAGGACATCATTTCCTCCCAGATCGTAAAGCAGGCAATCATCAACAATTCCGATTGTAAGATTCTGCTCGACCAGAGCAAATACCAGAACAAATTTGATCAAATCCAGGAGCTTCTTGGCTTGACGGAAAAGGAAAAAGCATTGGTATTATCGGTCAACAAGGCGAACGATCCTACCAAAAAATATAAGGAAGTCTTCATTTCCCTGGGGGGTATGTTGTCCAAGGTCTACCGGACAGAAGTTTCTGTGGAAGAATACCTTGCTTATACCACCGAACAAAAAGAAAAAGTAAAACTGATGCAATACGCCCACAGGTTCGGAGGCGATATCCGAAAGGGAATTATGGCGATGGCCGAAGACATCAGGAACAAATAGTAACCAAGTAAAAATAAATGCCATGAAAAAGTATGTTAGAAAAGTGTTGATGGGATTCGCATTTGTTATGGTTCTCATCATACCCACACAGCAAGCACATGCCGGGATTTTCGAAATCATCAAACAAATCCTTATAAAGGCAATCAAGGCTGCCGATCTACAGGTTCAGCGCAAGCAGAACAAAGTGCTTGACCTGCAAAATGCACAGAAAAAGCTGGAAAATCAGATGGCAAAACAAAAGCTCAACGAAATTTCCGATTGGACGAAAAAGCAGAAAGAACAGTATCAGCAGTATTTCGATGAACTGAAAAAGGTAAAAGCTGTAATCCGCGACTATCAGCGCATAAAGGATATTATTCAGATGCAGTTGCGCATTACCAATGAGTACAACCGTGTTTGGCAGCTTTTGCGTAAAGACAAAAATTTTACGGCGAAGGAACTGCAATATATGTACAGGGTCTACAGCAATATCCTGAAACAGACTTTACAGAATGTGAAACTGCTTCGCAACATTACCACATCCTACACTACCCAAATGAGCGATGGAAAACGGATAGAAATTGCCAATGCCGTTGGCGAAGATGTGCAAAGGAACTATGACGATCTGCGCAGGTTTAATGCTAGTAACATAAGATTGAGCCTGTCCAGAAGCAAAACCCAGGGGGATGCAGATAGAATAAGAACGCTTTATGGAATTGAAAAAAGCCGATAGCCATGAAAAAGATAATAATAACCATGATTACAGTCCTATCGGTCAATATCGCAATGGGGCAAAAGTCCAAGGAACTTAAGATTCAGGCCGAGATGCTTGCCAAGCTGAAACTCCAGACAATGATCGTAAAAGAAAAGAACAAAATTGACCAGGAAGGTCTGGATAATATTGGCGGCTTCAAAAACGATACTTATTCCCTGTACAATAGTTATTTCAAGTCACTCCGTGCCGTGAATAGCAACGTAAAGGAAAATGACAAAGCCCAATACATACGCGATGTCATTTCGGAGATCAGGCGTTTCTTCCCCATGACTATTAGCAGGGCGAGCGGTAGCGGGCTGTACGAGCGTAGTGAGATTGCCTATTTCCAAAAGGTATACGATAAGGTATTGAAAGACTGCAACGAAATCATCAGGAACCTGAACGCCGTGACAAGCAATGGAGAATATGAAATGACCGACGATCAGCGCATGGAACGGATCAACGACCTGCACGCGCAAATGGTACGCACCTACATGTTCTCCAGAAAATTCTGCACCGACATCGAAAATGTAAAACGTGCCCGTGAGCAGTCCAGACAGGACGCTGAGCGGATACAGCAGCTCTATGGTTTAGATACAAATATTCACAAAAAATATTAGCCATGAAAAATATAGCATTCAGCGTAATGGTTTGGTCGATGGTTTCTATCTGCCAAAGTAATTGTGCACTGGCTCAAAGCCAGGAAATCGCACAGCTTAGTCTCAATATAGCTAAGCTGAAACAGATGAAAAATGTCCTGACCCAGTTCAAGGACGCATACCAGATTTTGAATAACGGATACAACCGGATCAAAAACATTTCAAAGGACGATTATAATATCCATAAGGGCTATCTGGATGGCCTGCTAAACGTCAGCCCAACTGTAAGGAACTATAGCCGTGTAGCGACCATTATCCAATATCAGTACCTTCTGGTCTCGGAAAACCGGAAAGCATACGCCCGGTTCAGTTCCAGCGGGAATTTTCGCCCGCAGGAACTCGCCTACATGAGTCGGGTGTACAATAATTTGTTGAGCCAAAGTTTGAACAACCTCCAGGAACTTACAACAATTCTTTCCTCCGGTAAAACCCGGATGTCGGATGATGAACGTCTGGAAGCAATTGACAGGATTTATTTCGATATGGAGGAAAAGCTGAATTTCCTGCGCTCATTCAACAATTCAACTGGCGCGCTGGCATTACAGCGCCAGCGTGAAAAGGGTGATATAAAATCTGTGGAAACACTTTACGGAATTAAATATTGAAACGATGAAAAAGCTATTGAAAACTACAGCAGTAATTCTGCTTTTGATGTTGCCTACGGTGGTGTTCGGACAATCTTCAGACAGCGGGGTAAAAAGCCTTCATAATCTATTAGAGAATATCTATGACGAAATGATGCCCCTTTGCAGTGAACTGATCGGGGTATCGAGGGCAATTGCGGGCTTTGCAGCGACCTGGTACATAGCGTACAGGGTCTGGCGACATATTGCAAATGCGGAACCGATCGACTTCTATCCATTGTTCCGTCCCTTTGTCCTGGGCTTCTGCATCATGATTTTTCCTTCTGTCCTTGCCCTAATCAATACAGTGATGAAGCCGACTGTGACCGGAACTTCTGCGATGGTTGATGATTCCAATAATGCGATCGAAGTTCTTATGAAAAGACGAATTGAAGCTATGTCAAAGAGCGATCAATGGCAGATGTATGTGGGGTCAGATGGTTTTGGTGATCAAGACAAATGGTACCGTTATACGCACGACGGTGCTGATCCGGCAAATGAAGGTCTTCTGGAGAGTTTGGGCAATGGTTTCCTTTTCAATGGACAGAAAATGGTGTATGTATTCAAATATCACATCCGCCAGCTTTTCAGCGAAATTCTTATGATCATTTTTGAGGGAGCTGCCCTTTGCATCAACACGCTCAGGACATTCCAGCTGGTTGTCCTTTCCATTCTTGGCCCGCTTGTATTTGGACTCGCAGTATTCGATGGCTTTCAGCATACCCTGACGGCATGGCTGGCGCGGTACATCAATATTTTTCTATGGCTTCCTGTGGCAAATATTTTCGGTGCTGTAATTGGAAAAATTCAACAGGAAATGATCAAAATGGACATTACGGAAATAAATACGACCGGAGACGCTTCCTTTTTCAATCAGACCGATACGGCATATATGATTTTCATGATCATTGGCATCATCGGCTATTTCACAGTACCAAGTGTTGCCAATTATATCGTACAAGCTGGCGGAGGTGGCGCATTGCAAACAAAAACAACAGGTATGTTCAATGCAGTCACGACATCGCCCATACAAATGGTCAAAAATAGTATGTAAACAATCATAAAGTCAGGACATGTTTAAAAAGGCAAAAAATATCGACGAAGCATTCAGACAGGTACGGAATTTCTGTGTATTGACCGTTTGCTGTTGTCTGATCATCACCTGTTTTGCTTTATTCAAGAGCTTCAGCGTGGTGTCAGCGATGCAGCAAAAGGTATACATTCTTGCTAATGGAAAGGCATTGGATGCCTATGCTTCAGACAGAAAGGATAATGTTCCCGTGGAAGCACGCGACCATATCAAAACATTTCACAAGTACTTTTTCACGCTTGATCCGGACGATAATGCTATTCAGCAGACGATGTCAAAGGCGTTGTACCTTGCTGATGGTTCTGCTAAACGTTTGTATGATGATCTTCGGGAAAAAGGCTACTTCGCTAATCTCATTTCCGGGAATATCAACCAGACCATTACGGTGGATAGTGTTGTCCTGAATACAACCGATTACCCTTTTCATTTCCGGTGCTACGCCACGCAGCAGATCATCAGGCCCACAACAATTACCCAAAGAAGTCTGGTAACAGAAGGTGCACTGCGCAATGTTTCCCGAAGTGACAATAATCCTCATGGGTTTCTTATTGAACGATGGAGTACCATTGAAAACCGCGACCTGAAGACAGAGAACAGAAGATAATTAAATGTAAGATCATGAAATCAGAAAACAAAAATAAAGGATCAATACGTGAAAAGACCGTAGGTAGGTTCTACAGTGGCTTGCGTATCCTGTTCTACCGTGTACAACGTTCCTGGGCGAACTGGATGAACAGCAAAACATCTGGCTTGTCCAGGAAGACCTTGTATATCTCACTGTTCCTGTTTGTTGCGTTCAGTGTGACCTACAATTCGATGATACTTATCGGTACAGACCGTTCGGAAAAAATGGGTTTTGGAAAGATTAAGCTTCCGAACAAACTGACACAGCCGAAAATACTTGATGATGCTTATACTACTGAAATCAGAAGGATTAAGCGTTTCACCAGGTTTATGGACAGCCTTTCCAGATCGCCCACAGGTAAAGTAACTTATGACAGCATCATGATCGCACGTCCGGGACTTCTGGACAGTGCACGGGCTATGGAAAAATTATTCGATAAATTTTAATACAGGGAGATATGAAAACAGAAGGAAAATTGGCACGTGAACGAAAGTTTTATGTCGCACTTCCCATTATAGCACTGCCATTCGTCACCATCCTGTTCTGGTTACTTGGTGGCGGAACAGGTGCCAATGGACAGGAAAACGATGTTAAAGACCTTGCTTCGTTAAACATGGAACTACCGGGAGCAAAAAACGATAATAGCCCAAAAGACAAATTGAGCTATTATGAGCTGGCAGAAAAAGACAGCGCCAAACTGCTAGAGCAGATCAGAAATGATACCAACTACCGTGCAATAGCGGGTGGTAACTATTATCCCTATGGAACTCAGGGAATGAATTACCAGGGATATGGTGATCCGATGTCTAACCAGATCTATCAGGGCTTGAGCAATCTTGAACGGCAAATGCAGCAAGGTTATAATCAAAGTCCTGGGAGATGGCAGGATTATGATGATTATGGCAATCAAAACCAGTACGGGGGAAGGATGTCCGGCTCCGCAGGTTCAGGAGCTTCGGGGTTTGCGCAAAACACAAGTTCGATACCATCTGAACCTGACCCTGAAATTGACCAGCTCAATTCCATGTTGGATAAGATAATGGAAATACAAAATCCTGAGCTTGCTAACGAACGTCTGAAGGAAACTACCCAGAAAAGACGCGGGGAGATTTTTGCCGTTGTCACAGTTCCCAGAAAGGGAGAAGTGACACTTTTGGACGAAAGCAATCCAAAACAAAGTAACAGTGGTTTTTATACTTTGGATGAAAGCGGTTTTTCCAATATTCCGCAGAATGCCATACGTGCGGTTATCCATGAAGATCAAGTCCTGGTCAATGGTTCCACCGTTAAAATGCGGCTTGTTGATGGGGTTTTTATTAACGGCATTCAAATACCAAAGGACAATTTTCTTTTCGGTACTGCTCAGTTGAGCGGTGAACGCCTGATCATCAAAATTGAGAGTATTCGTTACAAGAACTCACTGTATCCTATTGATCTCGCTGTTTATGACCTTGACGGACTAGACGGAGTACATATTCCTGGTTCGATTACCCGTGATGCGGTAAAGCAGTCCGCGGATCGTCCTTTGCAGTCATTGGATTTAGGTTCACTAAACCCTTCCTGGGGAGCGCAGGCCGTCGGAGCAGGTGCTGAAATGGTAAAAGGATTATTCTCAAAAAAAGCAAAACTCATAAAGGTAAAGATGAAAGCAGGTTATCAGATCCTGCTCCGGGACGAAAAACAAAAGCAAAGTTTCGGTGGATAAGTAATAATTAAAACGTGATACAATGAAAAAGTCAATGTTAACAACAGGCGTTTTTCTGCTTCTGGTAACCTTTTGTTCGGTTGCCCAACAACAGGAAAGCAGCGATAAGAAGCTTTTGGAAATCGCTTCTTATAACCTCGAAATCAGCAGTACAAAGACGAGTAATATCATATTTCCCTATGCAATCGTAAGTGTTGACCGTGGAAGCAAGGATATTCTGGCACAAAAGGCGGCCGGAGTCGAAAATATTTTACAGGTAAAGGCTGCAAAGGACAGCTTTGTACAATCCAATCTCAGTGTGGTTACAGCAGATGGGAAACTGACGACCTTTATGGTGAGTTATTCGGTCAATCCATCGTCCATTAACCTTTCGCTCGATCCAAACGCAAAAGCCAGGGAAAACAACATCTTTCTTCCCAAAGAAAGTGTCAATGAAGCTGAGGTTCGAAAATATGCGGATTTTGTACTACAAAATAAGGAGTATTCTCCGAGCAACGGGAAGGAAAATAGCGGAATCGTTTTGAACCTGAGAGGTCTGTTTATTAAAGATGGAGTACTGTATTTCCAGTTTAAGATTACCAATTGGAGCAATATAGGTTACAATATCGATCAGTTCAGGTTCTACATCCGCGATCAGAAACGTGCAACCCGAACAGCTTCGCAGGAAGTGGAGGTGATACCGTTCTATGTCAATAAGGAACCTGAACAGGTCCTGGGAAAATCAGTAGATATGTATGTTTTTGCACTTCCGAAATTCACCATTCCTGATCAGAAATACCTTGCAATTCAACTAATGGAAAAAGATGGTGGCAGGCATGTTGATCTGAAGGTCAGCAATCGCCAGATTCTTAAAGCACGCCCACTTAGATAGAAAGGAGAATTATGCTGATTACAGAACGGGATTATTCCGAAATACAAGGGTATTTGCAGGAACAGCGTTGGAATAACGGATATGAGTACGTAGCCTATCCGGACGATGGTTTTCCGGTGGATAAATACCAACTAGTGTGTTTCTCCAACGATCAGGAAGCACAGGAGTACTGTTTTGAAAACACCACAGATATGGATACCTACAACTTCGTGGGCATCCGACCAGCCTACCGCGCAATGTCTGAAGGTACGCAGGGATTGATACCAATGGTAGAAAGGAACGGTGCGATCGACCTTATTGCAATGGTAGAAGCACACTATCAAAGAATAGCAAATCAACAATTATCAATAAGTAAGAAAGGAGTAGTTATGACACAAGAACAAAATTTCGATTATCTGGATAATCAGGTCAGATACTTTGGGTTCAAGGATTTCCCAAGCGAAGAATTGAAAAACAAAATGGACCAGAAAAGGGATGATTTCGAGATCAGGCTTGGGCTTGATATTGATACCCATCTGGGAAAAGGGACAGGCAAGGCTAACGCTTTGTTAAAGTTCAGCAAATCGCAGTCCACGGACACCTATTTTTTTAATAGTTACGACATGGAGGCACAGCGAAGTGGTGAAAAGTTTCCGATGACACAAACCTTTTATACCAATAACCGCGTCACCGCAAAAGAGGCATTCAATCTGATGGAAGGCCGATCTGTGCACAAAACGCTGATGACCAAAGATAAAGAGGAATATGATGCCTGGTTAAAGTTGGATTTCAAGACTACCGATGACAAGGGGAACTACCTGGTCAAAAAGTTTGGAGATAAGCACAAATTCAATCTGGAGGAAACACTGGCTAAATATCCGATCAAAGAACTGGATAATCCGCAATACAAAGCTTCGCTGATTGAGAATTTACAGAAGGGAGAACGTCAGCCGGTAACATTCATCAAGGATGGTCAGGAAGTTAAACGCTTCATTGATGTCAATGCCCAATTTAAGTCCATTACCGTATACGGCGAAGACCATCGTCCGCGATTATCGGAAAGCCAGCTTCCTAAACAGGCAGAAACACAGGATGCTACCACCCAGGAACAGCAGACCCCTTCACAAAATGGAACCAATAGCTCCGGATCAAATGCTGACGCGGCACAGGAGAATACAATGTCTACAGAAGCAGCTCCGAAAAATAATGAAACAAATTCTGAAGGTAAGGACATTGCAAGGCAACATAACAAGGCAGTTTCTGCGGCAAAAGATGACGCTGCAAAAAAGGAAAACAATGCTACCGTAAAGAGAAATAATCGTAAAAAGCTGTCAGCTTAGGTGTTGCTGGTCTGATACAATCGGGTGCGGTCATACCTGCACCCGATTCCTTAAAAACAGCACTCATTTATAACATAAAACCAAGGATATGAGCACAGAGCACAATAACAGAGTTGAAGCTGAAGTAATGCGCTGGCGTCAACGGGAAGAACGTTTCCGTAACACATTTTCCGCTGAAATGTCCTCCAACAAGGGGCTGAGAAGAAAGCAGCTGGAAGAATACAACCGCATTGCGGTCAAGTACCGGAACACTAAAGATCCCGATGAGCGGATTGCCCTGGCTGTGCTGAAACATGAAAGAAAGCACATAGAAAAGCAGGCTTATACCAATCGCTTTATCAGGACATTCCGGAAGGTTTTTGTCAATCCGATCAAAAGATATTTTCTTGCGAGAGAACAAAAAAGATTGGAGCAATCCAATCAGAGGAACATTTGGTTGCAGTTACAACAAATGGGAATGAGCGAGCATTACGCCAAGGTTGTAAAAAAAATGAAAACCGGGGAACTTGAATTTTCGGTCCCAGTTTCCCATCAGATTAATGAAAAAGAGCGGATGGATCATATGCTGTCTTTTAAACAGAAAAATTCCGGTGAATATGTGCTGGATTCTAATCAGGTCGGACTTAATAATGAAGCTGATTCGAAAATGAACCGCCAGCAGATATTCAGGCTCGATGAAGGGACTGCGGTCAATGCAGAGGAAAGCTATAATCTTCTAAACGGACGTGCGGTGCAGAAAGATGGGAAATGGATCAAACTTGACCTTAACGATAAAGATACTAAGGGTAATTATCAGATCCGGGAATTTAATCAGTCCTACGGATACGATGTGGAAAAGTCGTTGGAAGGCTTAAACATTAAGGAAATGAAAAACCAGACGGAACGGGACAAGTTGGTTGCGGATCTAAAAAGAGGTAAACGTTGCCAGGTGGTTATCGGAAACAGGAAATACGAGGTTGAGGCAAACCCACAATTCCGCACGGTCAACATTTACGATGAGAATTCACAAAGGGTATCCAATGCTGAAGTACAGGGAAAAAGGACGATGAAAGAGCATCTGGCACAGGATGATTTCAAACCCAAGGTTGCAAAAAGAAATGGCGTAAGGGTAGCATAAAAATCAATGAGATGGAGAAATTAAAACCATTAGATCATTTTTTTACTGCGGTAAAAAATGATGGACGCATAAGTATTACGCATATCGGTGTATATGCTTCCATAGTACAATACTGGCAGCAAAACGACTGTAAAAACCCGATAGTTGCCTTCAGCCACCAGGTCAATGAGATAGCGAAAATAACTACAAGGACCTATCGAAAATGCCTGAAGGAACTCAGTGATTATGGATATCTGAAGTATATGCCGTCCCTAAAGAGGAATAAGGCAAGTGAGATACACCTGCCGATATATGACGATTAAGGGCTTTATTGTTTAATTAAATCTATAGTGATGGGAAAAGAGTGGGAAGATAGATTAAAGGACAATGAAATTCGGAATTTCATGATAAGTCTGATGAATGACCTGAAAAGCGAGATTATCACCGAGCTTAAACTGGTCATGACCAAGGGGCAGATGCCCAATATCAAAAAATGGATAAAGTCTTCCGAAGTAAAGAAACTGCTGAACGTGTCACATGGGAAGCTCCAGACGATGCGGAATGCCAAGACGATTTCATTCACCAGGATTGGTGGGACTTTATACTATAATGTAGATGATATAGAAAAGATGTTGGAGCAGAACAACATCGGTAACAAATAACACTCGAACAAATGGAAACAGATCGAAAAAATGTAGTCTTGCTGGATGAAAACTGTGAAATGAATCTGGCAACCAGGGAACTTCACTATTCAGATCAGCCGGGAAAAAAGGTGTCGCTGGATATGCTTCCGGTTATTAACATCGAAGGAACCGATTTTATGGTTGATGTTTATAGCAGGTCGTTCATTGAGAAGGAAAATCCTAAAAACCATTTTGATTCCTGGGAGCTGGAGTATGACGAAAATCGCTACTATATGTGGTATCATCCAGGATATAGGACACCAGCCATAGATGTACTGCCTAGTGACGAATGCGTAAGGGTTGAGATACCCCATTTTGTGCAGCTGGACCCGGAAAGGATGGCCGAAAAATACGGTGTCGAACGAAGTTCGCTTAACGGCAAAACGGATTTTGAGCTTTTTGTCGATCAACAGGCATTCGAAAACAGACTAAAGAATGGCAGGCTGCCCACACTGGACATTGAAGGTATTGTCTTTATGGTAGACCTGGAAAGAGGGAAACTTACTGAAAGGGATGGTACCGGTGAAATTGATTTTGAAGAAATCAGGCCGTATTATGATTTCCTTAAGGGATTGTATATCGTTCCCTATGATACGGGCACAAAATCATTCTTCTATATGGAAGATAGCGATATAAACCACCAACCATCTGGCATCAAGGTTGTTTCATTTCCCGGTGAAATGGCGCTTGACCGTGTGGGCTGGAACATCTTGCATGATTACCCACCACACTACGGCTTAATGAGTTCCATCTACAAGCTTCAATTCACGGCTGGAAACGGTACTTGGGCCGATGCGGTTAAGCTGCGAACAGACTGGGTTGATGATTTTCCGCTCCCAGATAGAAAGATAAGGCCAAAGGAAGAGGTATCGGCGAAAAAAACTTCGCGCAGGAGACGAGGGATAGGTTGATTGTAAATGTTGCATTGGGAAACGGGAATTATGGACAAGGTTAATCCGGGTGCGGGTAAAAATGTTCCGCCAATAAAATCATATGTAGTGATTTACTTTCTGGAAAAGGGGGCGAGCGAGGCACTGGCATCAGAATTTTTCGATGAGTATTCCGGAAGGAAATGGCTGAATAGCAGGATGCGCCTGATCAAAAACTGGAAGGAACATGCATGGACCTATATATGGTACGGGACAAAAAAAGGGTTATCCAAGGGGTGACTCTTTTTCTTTGCTTTGGATTGGGGGGCAGACTTTGTTTTTTTGACTAAACTCTGATCGCCAGGTGATTATAAGATGTGCAATAATTGGTCAGCAGGGCTGAATTCATTTGGTATACCAAATGAATTCATTTTTTGGGAAAATTTTGCACATATTTCTGATTCAAATATTTTTTGGCGTCTTTCGCGGAAAATTTATAAAAATGACCAAACATCTAACAACAATCTTAGTATGTCTCTTTTTTCTATCATGTAACAAAGACGAGCTGATTAGGCAAAAAGACGACGAAAAATATTCAATAGCGAACAAAAAAGCGGACCAACCTCCCTCATCCGAAAATGTAAGGGAAAGATTTTACGCGATAGTTAAGGAAAAGCTGGTTCTAGATGACACCGACCTTGTGCCAGAAGCTAGCTTGGTCAATGATCTTGGAGCGGACGAATTGGATAAGATCGAAATTATTATGGCGGCAAAGGCAGAATTTCTCATAGAAATTGAAGATGATGAAGCCGAAAAACTTATAACATTGGATCAATTCGTCAAATTTATCTATTCAAGACTTCAAACGGTTGTAATAACTCCCGGCGGTGGAGGTGGAACAACTGACCCACCTATTGTTATACCAAATCCCGGTGGTGGAACAGGTAATCCTGGTGGTGGTGGCGGACCTGGCGGTGGTACAGTAGGTGGCGGTGGGCCTACACCTCAGTACTGTGCGGGTTTAAATGCAATCATAATACCAATTTTGAAAAGCGGAGAAAGTTATCAGTGCGCTACGCCAAACGAAAGCTTTGCAACATTTTCAAGCGCATCTGCTTTTGCTGAATATATAGATAGTCCTATTTCCTATTCTGATACTTATGAAGCTCAATCTAGTACGGAAAAAATTTTAAGACTCAGTGCACTGACAGCATCTTTTCCTAAGATGGGAGAAGAATTCTTTGTGAAACTTAGAAAAAATTCAGGTAGCACCTTATGGGAGGTGATTGATGTAACTTCGGCTGACTGGGGTTTTCCCATTTTTACTGAATGGGAACAACTTGCCTGGACAGTTAGCGTGTCAAATAACGTTTCCAAAGTGGAGGTAATGGGTAGAAGATCGTTTAATATAATATTGGAAGGTATAGGAACTATTTATCGCCAGGAAAGAAAGTATAGGATTACTGTAGACAACGTATCGGGAACAAAAATTTCTTTTATAAAAATATAAGATAGAAAACATGGATTTGTACGCATTTGATTGGCTAACGGCGATTTGGAATATCGTTATGACCGCATTATTGGTTTTTATATGTGTTTTTATTTATAAGCTGTATAAACACATAAGCAGAAACCAATAGGATAATTTTAGGGGCAGTACTAACCTGGTTTCTTAAATAGGTCAGAACTTCCCGGAGTTTTATGGTAAGCACTCTATTTTACCCCTGCCAAGTGGCAGGGGTATTTTTGCATTCGTTTGGATTGGAAAAAAATCACGCGATCTTTCTCAATTTGCCGTTCGGCATGAAGATGATACTTGCGACCTTTTTAACATTTTCACTGATACGTTCTTTTCTTATCCTTGCGTAACGTTGTGTAGTCCTGATAGATTTGTGCCCGAGCATTTTCTGTACATCTTCCAAAGGTGCACCGTTGCTCAACATAATATCGCCGAAGGTATGCCGGGCAAGGTGTGTTTTCAATTCCCTTGGTATACCGCATATTACAGCAATCTCTTTCAAATAGCCATTGTAGTTCTGGTAGCTAATTATTGGAAAGAGCTTGCCATCCTTTACACATAGGGGATGGTTTTCATATTTTTTCATGATTTCCTTGACAATCGGGAGAATAGGGACTACTTCCAGTACTTCCGTCTTTCCCCTTGGGTTGCTGAACCATTCTTCCCCGGAAATACCAACCTTGATGATATGGTCTTTGGTCAGTGCATTCAGGTCCTGAAACGAAAAACCTGTGAAACATTGTACAATGAAGCAGTCCCTAACTTCGGAAAGCCGTGGTATGTCGATTTTCTTGCTGTAGATGGTCTCTACCTGGTGGAATTCCAAAGGTGGTACTTCAGGCTCTAACACGCTACATACATAGCTCTCAACCGGATTTTTTGGTATATAGTCCTTCTGCGAAGCTCTCTTCATCATCTGCTTGAACTTCTTGATATATCCTTTTGCCGTTGTTTCGGCAATGGTCTCCGCCTGGTACAATGTCAGGAAATTGAAAAAATCTTCCGCGAGCGAAAATTTGATTTTCTTGGCATCGACATCATCGGAGCCAAATTTATATTGGATGAATTCCTGTACCTTTTTTCGGTTTGAGTTCCAATGCCGAAGGGTTCCCTCGGAGCGCTTCTTTTTTTCTACCTTTTTCTCAAAGATCGCAATGAACTCGTCATACACCTGGAGCAGTGTCCGATCTACGGGCACGAACTTTTCCGTGTCCGGTGAATAGTTGGCATCCTTTCCCTCGTACACGTTCTTGAGCATGATGGCTGTGATTTCCTGATATTGCGTCTGCAACACCTTGAAGTGCGTTTCGAGTGCCGACCTGATTTCCTGCGCCCTTTGGTTGATCCTTTTTGCTTCCGGTACGGGTTCCGTACAGACCTTGTGTTCCTCGTCCCAATACTGGGGCTCGATCTTAAGGTTTGTCGAGATTTCCTCTTTTGTACCGCCCGTGGTCACCCTCGCATAAAGTGGCGCACGGCCATCTGCGGTAGCTTTGCTTTTCTTCAGCCAGAAGAGAAGGCTGAGTTTTTGGTTGTTTTTCATCTTCTACACATTTTAAAGTTGTCAATAAGTTTTTCCGGGTTTCCGGATTACTGAGCCTTTAAATCCACGTCACAAAAGTGTTTTTAAAAAACTGGTGACCCAATGTAGGGAATTAAACGGGGCACCAGAAGGGGCACCATTACCTTTAGATTCGAATGAATTCTGTTGAACTGTTTATTTGCTGAAATATGATTTTCGGATGGATGGAAACGAAAAAAGCGCCCTAATTGGACGCTTTTCAAGTTTTTTGGTCTTTCTTTGAAGACCTTCGTGATCCCGCTGGGATTCGAAGCATCTACCATTAAATCTCATTATACTTCATGAATACCTTGTAAATACTAGCTTTTTACAGAAAACACTGTTTTAATGAAATTTGGTGCAATTTAATGAAATCAAATGCAATTATTACCGATTCTTACCGAAATTCTTACCGAAAAAAGGATAAGAAAAACCCCGGAAGATAAATTCCAGGGGTAAAATTAAATGGCGAATATTAAACCAATTCAAATGGAAAATATTCTTTATTTTCAATTGTTGCTTGTTTGACCAATTTGCAGAACATAACAGCGTTCTCAATCAATGACATTTTATTGTATGCAAATATGATACTCTTATCTTGAAGTTTATGCCCAGTTATTTTTGTAAGTGTTGGAAGAGGTATGAAATTAATCAGGTTCGTAATAAACGATCTTCTTCCAGTATGAGAAGTTACGAAATCATGCAACTTTTTTTTCATCATTTGCTTCTTACCTTTTGAATCAGTATAAGTTGTTATAACCTCATTATTTAACCCGCAAAGCCTAACAATTTCCTTTATATAAAGGTTTAATTTTTGCTGAGATATTTTTCTAGGCGGCTTTCCTTTATTTTCATCGTACATATCTTGTAACGGTTTCAATATCGGGCATAGAATTTCAGTTTCAGTCTTTTGAGCAATATACCGAACATAGTTGAACGTAATACCTTTTGCTGAATGATGTGTTTCTGGATAAATCTTGTAAACGTCTGATTCCCGGCATCCAGTAAACAGTAAAGTCATAAAAATGAACTTGGCATTATACAATCTATCTTCTTCTGGTTCATAATTAATGATCTCTTGAATTTGATCCATATTGAGATAAACCGCGTCAGCATTCTCAGATTGGACTTTATCGCGACTTGCAAGCTCTTCCCCTGGATCAAAAACATCTATCTTATAAAATCTCGAAATCTCGTGAAGTGTAGATTTAAATGCTTTCTGGATTGACCAGACCGAATTGATTCTACCTAATTTTTCACGAACGGTATCCATAAATTCCAAAAACAGTTTTTCATCAAGGTTATTGGACATGATAGAAATTCCTTTTTGTTTTTCAAATTCTTCTATTTTGTTCGCAAGATTTCTGTAAAGCTTTCTCGTACCTTTTGTAATTCGTTCACTCGTTAAAATGTGATTTTCGATGAAATCATATATTTTGATCCGTTCAATTTCGACGACCTTTTCTTTACCTTTAATCTTTTCTTCTAACTCATCCTTGAAATCTTGATAAAACACCTTTCCTTTCAACGATAGGTATTGATAGACTTGTTTTATAATAGTTGTGACCTCAAAAAGGCGGTTTCTATCCTCCGGATTTAATGGCATTTTATTTTCAGCATCCCATTCGCTCGGCAATAATTTTATCCCGGTAGGCATAATGAGTGGCTTGTATTTATGCGTTCTTGTAAGTAAATCCATTTCTTTATAACCGAAATTGATATTCACAATAACAGGCTTCTTTAAAGATTTTTCATTCTTAAGTTGATAATTGATTTTCAACTTTGACAATTCATTTGATTTCATGATTTGGTGGCTTCTGATTGTATGTAACTTAAAATGGAAAAGCGTGAAAAGCGCACACGTCTTTCATTGATTCGAATAGGTTTAATCTTGCCCTTGTCTATAAGCTTTTTAAGCGAATTGTAACAGATTCCTAAAAGCTTCTGGACTTGTTTTAAGTCCAGAAGTTCATCCTCAAGGGGTTTTGATTCTGTAACAGGAATTGAGACATTATTTTTAACCCTTTTTAGTTCCTCTCGCAATTCTGCAACCTCGCTTTTTAGCTTTTGGTACTGATCTAACAGGTTATTCAAGGCAAGCTCTAAAAGTTTAGCTTCCATGATTATTGATTTAGGATTATTTGATGTTATTCTGGATGACCATAAAAAACGATACTTTGTTTCCAGAAAGCTTACCGTTCTGGTCAGTTTTGTAGGTTGATATTTTCACTTTGTTGCTGACGTTCCCACCAACTGTTTTAATGTAATTTTTTCCGGTCTCAATAACCAATTCCCCATGCGAAGCGAAGAAACCTTTGGTGTCATATCCCTTTCCTTTCTCACGGGAATAAACCACTAAATCCCCAGTTTGAGGTGCATATTCCGAAACCCTGAAACCTATCAGTGCTGCATCTTTCTTGTTACGATTCGCCTTGGCTCTTTGGAAGTAACCGCTGTGTGAACGAGCGTAAGGAAATTGATTCTTCGCACCTGCCTTGAAAAACAAATACGATATAAACGCACTTGACCAAGGATACTTGGAATGAACCGAGGAACTTTGCATTTGTTTGGCTGAAAAATGAACACCTACTACTTTCCAGTAGGCAATCAAATAGGCGCTCGCGGTTTTAGATAGTTCTGTTAACGGTTTCCATTTTGCAGCTTCTTCTTTTGCAATTTGAATGAGCCGCTTTTTAAACGAATTCATATAACTACGGTATAGTTCAATTACAATTCCAGCACCTAACAGTGCAACACCTGAAATCAATATGATGCGATTTGTTTTCATTGAATTAAGGGTTAGAATGATCGGGACAATGAATGCCCCGATCATCTTTCAACAATTTTTAGTGCAGGAATTCAACTGTGTTTTATAATCCAATGAAAAAAAGTCCAAAGCCTAAGAGAAACAGCAACACACCTAAAACAAAATTGGAAGAACCACTCTCAGGAGTGTATTGGATACGTTTCAAACGATTCAACCAACTATTGATATACTCTTTCTGTGCAGACGCTTTATATCTTTCTGTACGAACTGCCTTGAATGTATTGAACAATTCTTTTTGATTCAATTTGTTCAATTGTTCGATTCCTTGGGCAGTAAATACTTTCCCTTTTGCAACTGATTGTTTTAAACGAATAAGCGCTTTTTCCGCAAGTGAACGCATACCTCTAACACCGTGATTCACCGCACCGTCATACAGTAAGGTTGCAACTGATTGATTGTCTAGTTTACCGAAATGGTTCGCTTCCCAATAATTAAGCTTTAGAATTTGTTCAGCAGTTGATCGAGGTAATTTTTTCATATCCTCAACCGTTGGGGTTCGTCTAAGGAACTTAGCTAAAACGGGGGCTGAAATTCCCCAATTTGTACCAATCAATTTTCCTTTATACCAGTTCCCTTTGTCTCGCGGGTCATTTTGATAACCTCCTTCATTTAGTCCAACGATTTTTTGAGATTTTTCGAATAATGCCATGACTTCTGGAATTAGTTAAAAACTGAAGACTTTGCTGCCTGATCAATCCCATGTTGAATACGAAGCTTAATTAGCTTCTCATTTGCAACAAGTGGGCTTCCCAGGTCAACATCTTTATCTGGGTTAATGATCAATGCTTCGAAGCTTTTAATGACTCGTCCTTGCGGATTTTTCAATTCAACTTTGGCATTTTCAGATTGTTTAACCAGATCATTGATCCGAATAAAATGCTCAATGTCATTATTGAAGATTTCCGTTAAGGTTAATTCATAAGCAGATCGGGCTGCAATTGCTCCGATTCCTTTGTTTGAGAAGTTTTCGTATTTGGGAATACCGCTATTGCAATTAATGACAATAACACGGTAGTTACACTCTTGGGAATCTTCTTCAATCAGACGGATCACATCGCCCAACGGTGATACATTCATTAACCCGCCATCTACGTTGTTATGTGAATTTTGAAGAACCCCATTCTTGATAAATTTCACTTTGTCTACCGGTTCCCAAACAAGCGGGATAGCTGTTGATGCTAAAACCCCATTAATAAAATCCTCATTGCTCGCAAACTCGGAGTGCTTAATACTGTTGTATGTCCCCGTATTGAGCGAAACAAACCCCGCAGTAAATACCGTGTCCTCAATTTTCGAACGATCCAGGTAAAGTTTCAGCTTCTCCAATAAAGGTTTATTGGTCGCTACTGATCGAAAATTTTTGTAACTCTCTTTTAGGGATTCACCAAGTTTTCGGATCAAATCGGTTGCAAGTTCTTTGCGCTTTTCTTTGGAAAATATCAGTTCGATTTTCTGAAAGAAATTCAGGTCAATATCTATTTTTAGATTGAACCGTTTTATCAGTGACAAAATATCAAACTTAAACTTCAGCTTGTCGTCTTTCGAATCCGTATCAATGAATTCAGAAGTGTAGATTTCTGAAGCTCCGTTTTCCGCAATTAAATCCCAGATTTCTTCCAGTAATTCGAATCTTCCCATTGCAAGCATTGATCCGTTGATTGAACCCGCACTTACTCCTGAAATAATATCAAACTTCATAGGTTCGTTTGATCCGGTGATTTTTTGCCAGTTCTCTTTCAGGTATTTCAACGCCCCAACCTGGAACGCTCCTTTGAAACCTCCTCCTGAAAGAACCAAAGCATATTTGGTTTTCATGACAATTGATTTAGATGTTATCGTTTTTTTCTTCTGGAAAGAGAACTTTCCTCAATCCATCCACTTCGCTTCGGATGTCCTTTCGGGTCACAAAGAATTAAGCGGTATTTTGGTTTAATTCCTGGGGTTTTGAATTGCTTTACTTCGTTGATCTGACGTTTTTCTGTCGGGTTCAACTTGGAGTAAACAAACTCCCCAACTTTGTAGCGAGGTTTATGCAGCTTCTTCGCTGTTACACCTCGTTTGGCAGTCGTTTTTCGTTTGGTCGCTGCCTTCTTGGTTGCTCTTTTTTTGTACATGATTTGATGGTGTTAATTGTGATTAATTAAAATACTTGCATTTCACCGCCCTGATTAAAGCGTCCATATTGCAAGGCTCTTCCTCGTTCCGGAAATTCAATAATAGAGTCTACGTCATGTGCAAATTCATTCGAACCACGGGCTTTTCCAGATTTAGTTACCTGTGAAACAAAAATGAATGATATATCGGGGTGGTTTTCTCTTAGTTGATTGAGTTCATTAGGAGACAAACGCAATCGGGTAATACTATCCAAGAACACAAACTCAAAATCTTCTATATTATCGGGGATATAATCTGAAACAGTTAAATTAGGATGTGCTACTGACTTCAGTTTGTCCTTTAGGGTATCATCTAATCCTTCTTCTTTTGCAACGTATAGGACTTTTCCATGATTCCTTGCCAAATACCCCGCGAAATCTGTACAAAGGATGGATTTACCAAATTTAGGTGGTGCTGAAACCAAAATCGAGAATCCTGGGGATGGATTACCAATGAATTCTAACCATTTTCCTGTCAAACCGATTTTATCAAATTCCATCTGAATAAAATCCATGCTGTTCATCATTCTTCTCCCTGGTTGAATAAAGCCCAAATCAATCTCTTCAATGGAATCCAAACCGTTCAGCCCATTCAGTTCTCTGGTTGGAATTGTCAAAACACCCTCTGAAGGATTCTTTCTGACAAATGATTCTAAGGTGTTGAGCATTTCAGTTATTACAGGATAATAAGGGTCTTTATCTGTTATCCGTACAGCATTGATTGCTTTTGCAACTCGATTGAACAAGTTTTTAGCTTTGATGTTTGTAATCACCTTGCCTTGCATTCCAATGTAGCTTTTGATAAATCGAACAGAAAGCATTAACTCCTGTTTTCCACATACACTTTGCAAATTTGCCAGACGTGAACTTTCAATTTCGACACGAATATTTTCTTTGCGCTTGAAATTGTTGGTCAGGTCGATTAATGAATCCTGAATCTCCAATATTTGCTTTGCATAGGAAGATGTTTTTCGAATCCGCTTTTCAGCCATTGCCCTTTGCAAGGAGTTCAGGAACGATCTGATTTGATCGCGGGTTTTAACTTTTCCATTCAGCAACGTGAATCGTTTGATAAAACGTAGCTCTTCCGAAATCCGTTCGACTGGCTCACCAGATCGGGAAACAACTGTCATTCGAGATTTTACATGTTGACTCTTTGATCTATCTTTTCCCGATTTGCGGACAATATCCCGTTTTTGGGTGGATGATTTTACTGGCTTTTCCGGATTAGGTGCTTTAATTAGGTGTTCTTCCAGGTATTCACCAAGCTTCTCGAAAAACAAATCCACCGTTTCTTGAATATCCTGATCTTGTTCATATAGTTCCCAAGTGTTGCCATTCCCTGTAATCTCATCCACAAAGTCAGCCGTTGCCTTTAGGTCAGAGTGTAGTTTGCCACGATCCACTTTTTCAATCGTAGCATAATAATTCTTGCTTGTGATTGTCATGACGCTTGCTTATTGAATGATAGTAATCGTAATTTTAGCTTCAATGCTTTTGCTCGAAGCTTCATAATCCGAAGTTGTTCGTTATTAGATTCTGAGGGTGGGGGATCTAATTTAGGTCGCGACTTAGGTTCTGGTTTTATTAACCCGATCTGTTCAGCACGGTCTTTGTCTACTCTGATTGTAGTTCCCAAAATATCCAGTTCCTTTAGAAAAGACTCAATGGATTCAGCAGGAAGTTTTGCGGTCATATTCTTACCAACCTTTTCAAAGTTGTTTCCTTCAACAAGCTTTAGTAATTCTGCATTCAAAAAAAATCTCGCTCCATCATTGAGGGAAGCCGGAACGATGATTTTCAATTTACCACTATGTTCTTTAAAGAATCCTATTCCGTTAGTGGTCATTAGGTTGTAGCCAGAAGAAAGTGAGGTGAAAAAACGACGTGCCATTCCCACCGGAACTTCGATCTTGTTTTCAATGCTCGCTACTGGAGTCCAATGCTCCGGTAATAAAATTCCTTTTCTAGTTTGTCCATCCAGTGTAGAATAACTGACCAACTTTCCTGAAAAAGAAGAAAATGCCTGAAGAATATTACCCGTTATGACATAGCGAATCCCTCTATCTTTTAATTGCTGTCCAATTGCTTGCTCCCATGATTCAAATAGATCATTCAAATCTGTTTGCCAAATACCAATACTAGCACCTTTTATAGCGTTGATCTTGTCTGTCACACTTGCCGGAATTTCCAGATAACGCTGAGAAGAAGCCAACGCAAAACGTAACAGAATAGTGCTTGGTGCGTATGGATTTGTCCGTTTGTAATCCATCTTGAATCCCAGGAAAACCGCCATCGTTTCAATTGGATGACCTTCGAAGGACGGTTCTTGATAAATTAGTTGTTTTCCGACCGAAAAAAAACGAAACAGCTCTTCAACAAACTTCCGTTTTGTTTCCGATTGTTTATCCACTTCCTCAATCTTTCGCGAACGCTCAATGTTCAATTCTAGGATACGTTCTTCAATCGCAGGATCAACCAATGTTGGGCTTTCTTTTTTGAGCTTCTTTATTTTCCGTTCTTGGGGAATATCGCGAATTAGCTGTGTGTACTTATTGGCTATAGCTTCTTTCTCAGCAATCAGAATTTCCCCTCTGTGGTTATGATAGGTTTCAAGTAATTGATTTGTAACCTCATCGGCTGACTTGCCATCTAATGACTGTTGCAGTATATTCTGCAATTCATTTACCTTGTATGGTTTTCTGAGGATATTCGCTTCAATTTTCTCCATGACCGAATCTTCTCCGAATGAAGAAAAACCACCACTTCCCATTTTTACAACCGTTTCTAATTTGGTTTCTGCTTGCAGATTCATTTCCTCGACTTCGAGGTCATATTCACCCGTTTGCTTCAAATAGGAAACAAGTGTTTCATAGCGTTCTTTGATGAGTTCGTAAAAGCTTTCTTGTCCTTTTACTGAAAGTACTGCAACCCGACCGGAAACTTTTAATGCGGCATCATCCCTTGCTGATTCTGACCCAAGGGGATTACCCAATTGCACATTCAATTGCGTATTTTCTAAAAGGTAATCGAAAACAATTTGATCGCCATATTTATTTAGAAAGTCCGGTACTTCCAGAATCTTAGAACTTTGTTTTTGATTCGATGAAGTATTCGCATCCAAACTTTTTAGCTTCTTCTGAAGCATCATCATTAAACGAAGTTCAGCAGGAATCGCCGAATTCAAATAATCGTAAATCGGTTTGATTAACTGTCCGGTTCGGTTGATTCGTCCACGCTTTTGTATTTCGGTATTAATATCCAATTCCGGCTGAACAACGATCATTACACGTTGCTTGACTTGTTCAGCGGGTACTTTTGCCGTTGGGATCGCATGAGCGGAAGCTCCAGTACTTCCTGATTGGTTTATGAGTAATACGTCGATTTCATTGTTATTAAACTGACGGAAGGCATCGTTGGTATTCACCCGTTTTCGAATTTCGACTATCCCACGGTTTCGATTCTCATTGAATTGCAATTTGAGTTTTCGACCCGTTACCTCTGCAACACTGTAACCCGCTGCCTGAATACGTTCTACAATCACATCAATTGGTGAAATAGTAATACCTGTAGAAATCATGGCAATTTCTTCCCGAATCCGGTCGTATTCCTTTCGGGCATCTTCGCCCAAATCATCTACGTCAAACACCGCTTTTTCTTTCTCTCCGTTTGGCATTGTGACCGTATAGCGTAATACGCCCTCTAAACCTTTTTCCAGGACAATCGAAAAATCGGTCTTTACATGATCTCCTACTTTTACGGTGAAGCCACCTTCATCTTCCATTTGTTCCAAAAAGCTTCCCATAGTGCTAGAGAAAGCAATAACAGGTTTCTTGCCCTCTCTCAATCGTTCAATAGCACGATCCGCTACCGCATCTGCCTTGATAGAAAAAAGCATTTGATTAATGACATTGAACACCTTTGAGAAGTAAGGTAAGTTATCAACTCCACCGCTTTCAGTTCCCTTGCGAAGTCCGGCTTGGGCTCCCTCTTCAGCCATCATTTCATCGAGTTCATTCACTCGGGTATCTACATAGGTGTTTTGAAAAGCAATTATGTCCCGAAGAATCGTTGTAATGTTGTCGGCAATCGCTTTGTGACTTTCTGCATACTGTTCCAGGGTAATGTAATTCACTTCAACGCCCTCATAGGTTCGCTCCCTGCGGATCATTTGCCCCTCTAATACCAATTGTGAAGCTAGTACTTCCTGTAACGCGACACCACCATGAGAAATCGCATCTACTAGTTGCCCAGGGGATATACTTGCTTCCGAGATAACAGTCTTCATCGCATAGATGGGCATATTGTCGGGTCGCTTGGCAAAGGTCGCTGAAAGGAAAACAGCACCTTTGGCTTTGTGTACAACATTTTGCATAAAGACCCCAGTTTTAGATGAACCACTGGCGTTGTGGCTTTCGTCCAGAATAAGGATATTGCCTTCAATAATCTTTTCCAGGAATTCCGGTTTGAGCGGTTTCTTATCTGCGGAATTGAATTGTGTATAGGTCGCAACAACATAATCGTATCCACTTAAATCAGCACTTCCAAAAATGTGGTTCTGGTCAATGGCAAGCGGAGCTTGATAGACTACCAATCCGTCCTCGTCTTTAATGTCCGTTTTACTCTCCCGTGTATTGACAATAAAGGGTTTGAGGTGTTGCGATCCGATGGCAGACAAGTCCCGGTAAATGTCTGAAAACAGGTTTGCTTTCTCAGTAATAAATACGGGTTTTAATCCTTGTTGGGATGCGTAACGGATCATTGCTGCTGCAATTCTTCCTTTTCCGATACCCGTTTGGTCTCCGACAATGATTCCTTGTCCTAACGCTTCAATATTGTAGATTGTCATTCCAACTGCATCAATCTGTTCAGCAGACAGTGCATTGTAAAGCATTTGTTTGGTGGGATAACCCAAACGGTGACGTACAAAATTATCCAAATCACCACCTACACTAACTGCTATGCGTTTAACTGCGTTGTGGATTTCGTAATCCATTGAGTCAGGGACATGAATTTCTAAGGATTTCCCTTGCGAAACCGGATGATATGGTCCTTCTAATGTATTTCCATTCATTAGCTTTCTAAGTTGAATGGCTCTTAATCTGAGTGAATCCATTGGTTTTAATTGTGTGTGAGACATGACACGATGAAACAAATCATCAAATGAGCTTACCATTTGTATGGTTGAATCGTCAGCTAATGGGGTATATCCTTCCGGTCGCTGTTTGCGACCGGAAATCAATATCAGGCGGGTATTAAAGGCTGTTCCTTGTCTGGAGTAAAGTTTTTTTCCATTAATCGGAATCACATCATCAACCTGATAATAGTGATAGAGATAGTTGAAGAATATGCGGTCTTTCGGTGAGTTGATTCGTCCTCTGTCATCGAAAGAGGAATGCCCTCCGATAATGATTGCAGCACGTCCATTGTTTTTCATAGTGTCTAATGCCAGGATTGCCATATAGTGATCCAGATCACGGATTCGGAAACCCTCAATCTTCACATTTTTACCACGTCCCAAACTTCCGAATGGTGGGTTTGTCACTATGGCATCGAAACTTCTCACATAGCTATTAAATGGCTCGGATGCATCCTGACCTGTTACCTTGAAAAATGGTTGCCTTTCAAGGTTTTCCCTACGAACCGAATCAATCTCATTCACAGTCGTAAGCTTTGGTGTTCCGGCAATGGTCAATAGTCCGTTTCCTGCCGATGGCTCAAAGACCGTTTTACGTCCATCATCCATTCCACAGTAAATCCCCATTAAATAGCCAATCGGTGCGGGTGTTGAATACTGACGAAGCATAATACTCTGTGAGGTTCGATAAGATTGGTTCGCCTGACGTTTATACAAATCAACGATTCGATCATATTTCTCTTTTTGAGTTCCATTTCCATTTGCAATTCGTCGAGCTGTATCAACGATTGCATACTCCGACAACTCTTTAATCAGGGTTTTATCTTCGATCCCAAATTGACCTGCTGCCTTTTCGACCTGTAAACGGCTAAACGACTTGCCAGCCTGAAGCTCATTTGTCAGATAATGAATGAACAGGGAATCGCTTTCTGATTGCTTCTTCATATCAAAGGTGATTTCTGATTTTTGACAATGGTTCAATTGCTTCTGAAGAGTTTTGTTTTGCTCTTGCAATTGCTCAATCTTCTTCTTTTCGGGTTTACTTCCTGTTACTTCCCTTAGCACACTGAAGTAGAACCCCAAACTTCCAATGAACCCGATAACGGATAATCTGAAGTTCCACTTTGCGTAAGAATTTTGCTTGCTCATTTGCTATACTGCATATTTGATTTGAATGGTATTGGTATAGAGAATTCGACCGTCAAGCGTTTCAAATTCTGTTATACCGTTCTTAGCCTGAATGAACGTTCCAAGGATCGTAGATCGGGGTACGGACATGCGGTTTCCCTTTGCATCCCATACTTGGGTGGGCAAGATTGTGATTAACTGATTCGTTCCGGCAAGTAGCCCCGAAAGTGACCATTTAGAACCGTCATACTTCAATCCGATCCGGTAGAACTCGTTGTTGAGTTTCTTTTTGTATTCCGATGAACCAAACTGCCCCAAAACAGCATTTACAATCGTACGGGAAACATATCCTTCAGAAAACGTCATGTATTTTCGTTTTTTGAATTCTTCATTAGCGCTGTTGTAACTCGCTTTGTTTTTGATTTGCTTTAGTGCAGAAACTGCCTGAAAAATGTTGTCTTTCTCAATGGCATCGTGCAAATCATTTGCGATTGACTTTGGAGATACATTACCCGTAGACTTTTGTTTCCCTGTCTTTTTGCTCTCTTTTTTGGGAGAAGATCCGGCTATGAACTTAGCATAAGCCTGACTATCAAAAGTGGTCGGCAAATTAAACTTCTCAAGTGCAGATTCTGTTTCTCCTTGCCAATCTCCATCCACATCAATTCCTGCTTTGTAACGCTTGTTGAGAACTGTTTGAATATCCTGAACCAATGTGCCTTTGCTTCCATATTTCAGCGGAAATTGATTATAGACTGTTGGCTTCTTACTGGATGGTCTTCGAACCGGACTTGCACTGCCGTGTGAACTTGAAGCGGGTGAATCCGAATCGTCTACCTGGTTATCGTCTTCTGCTGACTTTTCATCGTTTTTCTCGTTCAGGTGCTTAAATAAAAAGAAGCCCCCTGTTGCTACTGCGACTGCTCCAAGCCCCCACAGTAGATACTTTGTTTTTGATTCCATTTGTTGATTTTTATTTTGGTGGTTTTTTTCTTAGTGCGGCTCTCCAATCCCACGACCAATCCAAGTCGCCGTCAAGTTCTGAATACAAGTTCGCACCATAATTTTTGCGGTATTCTCTCGCCGTGTCGTAGAATGCTTTACGTGTTCGGAACTCCATAAAAACTGCTTTGATTGCCTTTTCATCCGTTCCTGGCATAAAGCCGATCCATTTATAGTTGACCGCTGCATGAAGTCGCTTTGCCCAACCTTTCGGATCGTAGATTTTCACTCCTTCGCTCCCTTTGGCTTTAAGAGGTTTGCTGTTTTTGATCGCTAACATTTCCTGATATTCCAAACTGGTTAAATCATCCGTGAGGTCTTGGATCATATTCCTGCCCTCGGTTTGTTTTTTGTATGATTTACCAACCAACTCGAAATCCTCTTGGGACGGTATATCTCTTATGGTTCGGCGAATCAGGTCAACATCTGTTCCCCACCAACCATCATTGTCAATACCTTGTTTGATAAACTTTGCCCAAGTGGCATGGCGATCTTTTCCAAATGATTTGCTTTGTTCTTCTTTGGCTCGTTTAGCACTTGCTTTCTTTTTAGCATAGAGAAACGCCAAATAAAGAATCAAAGACATTCCGGAAACCGCTGCAAAGGTTGCTACAACTCCTTTTACTCCACTTGGAAGTGAACTCCACCAGCCTTGTTTATCCGTCTGTACGACGATCCTGGTGGAGTCTTCTCCCCGCGAAGGTCTTACTTGAATATGACCTTCTTTTTTCATGGATTTGGTGGTTTAGTAGTTCCTGGGGTTATTTTACCCCCAGAAACTGTTTTGCTAAAGCAACTTTGGCAGGATCGGTTTTGACCAAGTGCGCTAATGCTGCAATGGTATCACCTGATAAATGGCTTGCTAAAACAGCCAATCCTTGCGCTTTTTCGGATGCTTCTTTCTGAGAACCCGAAATCGTGATTTTAAAAACGTGCTTATCCATCTTCGTCTGTTTTTTCTTGGATAATCTCAAGGAACTCGCTGCGCATTTCAGGATGCTTGGCAAAGATTCTCCAAATCTTCAATGCGTTTACTAGTTTTTCCTCTCCTAACTGTTCTTTGAGTTCCTGATAGAACTCATCTGCTTCTGATAGCTCCGGTTCGATTTGAACCTCTGAAACCGTTGGTAAACCTTGTACGGTCGGTGCTGCCGGATTTTTGCCCTGGAAAGCTCCATATAGTTGCATTCCTTGGGATAACAAGTCTTTTACATCGACTTGCTTTTCCTCTAGTAACTGTTCAGCTTCCCGAAGTTTGCGTTTGGTTTTTCTATACTTTTTGCGCAACTGGGTAAGCTCCGTTTCTATACTTTGCTTTTCCAAGGCTTCAGCGATCAGATCGTTTACATTTTCTTTCCCACCTTTAAAGCCATTCAATCCATCGAATGACGGCTCTTTCAAGTGGAACTGGTATCGGTTTCCATTGGGAGAATCCCCAAAATATAACCGCACTTCAACCGTATTGGTATTAGGTTCTACATAATCCAGGTAATCATCAAAGGACTCCGGATCGTAAGAATTGTGAACGATCATTTCGCCGTCAACAAGAATCGAATAGCGTTTCTTTCGCTGTTGACTTTGAAGCTTTTCAAGCAATCGTTTAAGACCGTTTAAACGATCCTCACTATACGGTTCATGGAATACCTTCCCTCCATTTTTGAAGGATTTTCCTCCTTCGTAATCTTCCATGACTTAATCATTTTTTGGAATAACTTGCAGGAACTTGACTTGGACAACCGATTTAATTTCAAGGTTTGTAACCGTAAAATTTCCGGTGTGTACATACTGTGCTTCGTTTAATAAAACCGTTGTATCGTAGACTCCTGATCGTGAGTAAACCCTCACAAGAGGTACGGGACTCAGCAGAATGTACAAATCACTTTTTCCTGATACTTGGCGTGTTTCTGCGATTCCCAGAACTAGATGTCTGTAACGCAATAGGTAATTCTCGCATCCTATCCCTCGCTCACGCATCATCTGTTCAGCAATCTCAATGGCTAATCCCTCTGTCATAGCTCAATTTTTAGGTAAATCGACAATGAGTAAAAACCATCTACTGTTCGCTGATCGGAATAGAATCCCTGAACAATTGTTTCAGTAACCGGACGATTTAAGGTGCTGAATTCTGTTTTTGATCCCGATACCCAAAGTGTGCCAGTATCATATCCAGGTTGATTAACATAGGGCATGACACCTATACCGTAATCAGCTTGTTTCATGGATAAAATATCACAGTAAAACACTTCTCCAATCGACGGGGTTGCTAACCACAATGAACCAATATCCCGACTTCTGAAAGCCTTCGTTCCTGTCATCGTGGCACAAACTCCAATGATGCGTTTACAATCCCTGGGCAATCGAATCTCAAACAGAATTTGTTGGTTCGCACTCATTATCTCGAATTGCTTAATAAGTACCCGTTCCATAACCTTAGCCATTACTTAAACTACCTACTGAATAGGTATAAATGGTCACTCGGTAAGGTTCGAAATAAGCGATGGTGCTTGGGGTATCTTTGTAAGCTACGTCCAACGTTGCATTTCCGGTTGGAAGCTCACCCAACGTTACCATGCGCTGATCCGGTGGAACATTTAGACCCGCCATGAGCAACTTCGCTTCAAAGCCTTCAGGAAAAAGTTCCTTGTCACTCAGTTGCATACGGTGGCTTCCACGGTGATAAAGCAGGTCTTCACGATTCGAGGTGATTGAAATACCTAACAAAATCTTGGCGTTCTTATCTAATTCAAATTCCGCTTTGAAGGTTTGATTCTCCGCTGATACTTGAATATCGAACCGTTCTTTGATAATTTGCTGCTTAAAACTCATGATGTTGATTTTTGGTGGTTGTTGATTGTGAATGGAGTAAATAGGCGGGTAGTTGAACCACCCGCCATGTTTACCCTATCACGGCGTTGTTCCTGTTCCATCCAAACCAACGTAAAGCCATTGATTTGCCGGAATGTTCATTTGCGTCCCAAGTTCAACCGTGAATTCGATTAGTTCCTCATCACGGATCAAACGTGGATTATCCAACTTGTAATAACCCAAAGGCACTGTCATGTCGTTGTCTGTAATAAATCGACGGATTGCCTGGTTCTCTGGAATAATCTGCTTGCGATTCGCTTTCAATGAAAACTCACCATTACAAATAGCCGCAACTTTGCTGACACTTCCGAAATTGATTGCCTTGTGACCTTCCGGATTTGTTGGTTCAGGGTTTGTCCCTGTTAAGAGATAAATCCCACTTACCGCAAACACCATGTTCTTTGGCAACTTCGCATTCGAAATGTTACGAACTCCAACTTCCTTATCATCCTGTGGTTCGAACATTTTGATCGTTTTGGAATTGATAGGTTTCATGGAGTAGATCGTATAATCCGCCAAGCGAACACCGCCTTTTTTTAACTCTGCTTGCACATGAGCCGGGACTTGGGAAAAGAACTTCTCCATGTCTTTACGCGAACCTCTGGAAGTCTGTACCTGGGTTTGCTGTGAAAACTTCTGCATAATCTTCGCACGTTGAATCGGGTTTGCCCCCTGAAACATGCGGTTCACTGCATCCAACCCGAACAGTTCGCCCGCGTTGTTGAACTCTGAATTAATGAAATCGTTCATTTTGATTTTGATTTAGTACCTGCCTGTTTGTGACAGGCAGGTGGTTGTTGATTTTATTTTGCCTTACATTTGGTTCATGTCCGGCATGTCTTCGATAATGGCATAACCGACTTCTTCTGTATCATCGTCGTCATCGTCATAAGGTGCAGCACTGATTGTATAATCAGGTAAAGCTTCCCTTTCATAACCTTGATTGATTTCGAATTCGTTTGCCTGTTGGTGGTTATAGTCCTCAAAGAAATCAAGTGCTGATAAATCGAGTCCATCTACTGAATCATCATCATCCGTGGCTGCTCTTGCTGCCGTCGTACCGGTAGTACCGTTCGACTTCTTTTTGAAGATTTTATCCAGATAAAATGCGGACATCAACTCATCTTTGTACTTGCCCAAACGTGCTTTCATGGTTTCCGTGCCGGATAAGCCCTGAACGCCTTTGTTGGCAGTATCACTTTCTTGAAGGAATTTTGCAACTCCATAGGTCAACATACCCGTACCAACTGTTTTGTATAGCCCGGTTTTGTCACTTACGAAGTTTCCAGTTACCAGAATCCCCAAACCAAAGAGTGCTGCGTTTTTACCGATGGCTGCACCAAGTAAGCCCCCTGCTAACGCCCCTCCAATGTCTACTCCTGAACGAATCAGTTTTGTTGAGGTTCTGTTGTCATTCCCATCTGACAGGCGTTTGAAGAATGGCATCTTCGTTCCGTTTGATCCTGACAGACCTTTTCTGTGTTTTGACATTTTTGTTGCATTTGATTATTAAAGCAACTTCACTTTTCGAACTCCGGTGTGTCGTTTCACACCAGTTTTCCTTCTTTTCGTCGTTTTACGTTTAGTGGTCGTTGTTCTTCTTGTTGGAGTTTTCTTTCTTTTAACTCCATCCAAGCCGTCCAGACCATTGACCGCTTTCGACTTTCCATTCTTGCTTTTGGATTTCCGGTAAGCATGAATAGCTAGTACCGTTCCTCCAATCACTGCTGCTGCAATCCCGGCTGTTGTCCAGGGATGATCCTTAATCCATTGCATCATACCTCCTGATGTTGGTGTTGATTTTGAACCTGTATCTGCTGCACTTTTAGCAACCACTTGGTTGTTATCAAGCTCAGTTAAATCAACCTGATCTGTGGTTACTTCCTGTTTGGCGGGAACAGCTACCGCTGTGGTAGTAGCGGGAACTGGCGGGTCATCATCTTCTGTTAAGTATGCATCGGAACTAGATGTACTTGTTGAAGGTACAGGAGTAGGTGCTAAAGCTCCCTTAGCTGTGTCCAAGTATTCACCGATTTCCTCTGTACTGTAAGAATCATTCTTTTCACCAATGGTTCCAGCCGTGTTCTCTGCTAAGATGTCCTGCTGTTCCTGTGGTGATCCCTTTTTGAAGATTCCACTCAGTTTTTTGATTAAACCTGCAATTGTTCCAATGATCCCCGAAGCTGCTGCAACCGCAGCTCCTGCCGTAATGGAACCTAATCCGTTAATTCCGCTTGGGTGTTGGACAGAATCAAACTCGTCAGAATACATATCACTTCCAATGATCGAACGTAAGTTACTTTCATCATAGATTGGTACATATCCCAAACCATTTACAGAAACCGCTTTGTTACGATTGCCACGACCTGTTAGGATCGCTTTTTTCATATTCTCAGGTTTTCCCCCTGCACCGAAAAAGACCTTTTCAATCTTTTGGCGGATCTGCTTCAGTTTTTGAAACTTTGCCATATCCACATTGTTTTTCTGTGCTTGTTCATCCGTCCAGTACGTGTAGCGTAATCTTCCGGCAACGTTAAAAAGGTTTGTCTTCAGACTGACCAAAACACCTGCTCTTAAAAGCGCAGTTGCCGGATTCAGTTTGTTCACTACGTGCAACGTTTTTTGAATCCCTTTTTTGATGCGTTCTTTTAACGGTCCTTTTTCTGCTCTTTTGGCTTTACGGGCTGCTTTCTTTTCTTGTCTTTTTTGCTTCCCATCCAAACCTTCGAGGTCATCATACTCATCGAATTCATCGTCATAGCCATCGAATCCGTCAACTTCATTGTCGAAGTCGTCATCTTCATCAAAGCCATTCAAATACTGCAATTCCATATTGATGTCTTTTATTTCCAGGTATGGTGCTTGAAAATTGAATTGATGAACAACACAATCCATAATCACCTTACCTTGATTTGTAATTGCAACTGGGTAAACATGTTCGAACCCTGTTGCTTCTAAACTATTCCTGGATAACCTTATCACAAAAGGAATTCCCAGGTTTAGCAAAATCGAACCGATGAATACTGTCATACAGTCACAATCTACGCCCTGCTTTCGGTCACGCCAGGTGCGGGCAGGACGGCGAACTTGTTCGATGTTTTCTTCATCTCTTCGATATTGCAAATGCTTAAAACAAAAGTTCCAGACATTTGCCAGCGTTTGCTTTGTGTTTCCCAAGCGCAGTAAGTTCGCGACCTTACCGGTATCGGTTAGAGTTTCTCGGATAACTCGTTTCATTAAAGCAACCGTGTCTTCCAGATCAGCACGTTTCTTGATGCGGACATTCTGCCCTTGCGGGGAAAGAAATAGGTGGTTAAACTGATTTCCGCCTTCGATTCGTCTTGCTCCGGTTCTCATACCTTCATCGTTGTGTTCTGTTCATATGGGAACGCCCCGAACAAGGTAAATACCCGTGCTTGTGTCTCGACTTTGATTGTGAGCTTCGTTTTACCATCTTGGTTTTGAAGCTTTTTGACCAAATCCGGTACTACACTGATTAAAGAAATCCAGGGAATAATGACTTCGGATTCAATTGTTCCTGTTTCTTTGTTTGCACGAATAATGATTCTGTCGTTGTCGCGGGCTTGTTCTGGTATGTCAATTGCCCGCATGTTACTTGTTGCAACCTGTTTGCCATTCAACGTTATCCGGATTAACGGTGGTGACATTCGCAGGGTGGTGGTGGTGGGGTTTTTGATGTTGTAAGTGACTTTCAGGATAACCCCTTGTACTGAAAGTTTGTGAATCCTTCCTCCAACTGCCAACACAATTTTGTATTGAGATTTGTTTAAGCCGTAGAGGTAACTTCCTGCTGCCAGGGCTAACCCTCCAATGGCGATGATCGCGAAGGTTTTCATTTGATTTGATTTAGGTGTTTACTACTTAACTTACTTTTGTTTTTCCCGATTTCGGGTGTTGAGCTTGAATGATATGTGCCTTACTTGTCCATCCAATCGCCCGACTTTCTTTGACATTTCTTTGAAGTCAGAATGAAAGTCTTTGACGAAGTACAAACAAACGGCTAGCAAAATGCTGTTGATTATCAATAGTGCTTCCATCTTCTTTACTTTCTGTTATTTCTTGTTCTTTTCTTCAAATTTCAAACATTGATTTTGAACTCGTTGCGCAATTGTTCGCTTTGGTTCGTATCTGTCTACCTTTATTCGCATTTGATCGTTTTAGACAGCTCAATTTTTGAAAATTTCGATATGGCTGAATGGTTTATCTGGTCTTGCATCCAATTTTGAATTGATAATACGCAAGTGACGTGCTACATCCGCAGAAATAAACTTGTCAATTCGAACTAGAATTGCTTCAAAAATTTGTTTCATTACAAATTCATCGGTTCCGTTTTCTATTGCAAGGTCTTTATAGGATTTCTCCTTTACAATTCGGTCTAACAGAATCTTAATCTGAATATCCCGAAGTTCTCCCCATAAATCAGGATCGTTCTTGATCCATAGCATCAGGAAGATGTTAATGTCTCTTTTTTCTAATTGCATGACTTTAAAATTTAGGTGTTAACGATAAGGGTTGAGGTATGAAATGACTTCTTCTTCATCCAATTTCTTATAACCACAAAATTGTCTGATAGAAAGAAGACCTTTTCCGATGCCTAAGGCATCACGGATTCGTTGGTGTTCGCGCTGGGCGCTACGGATGTTTTGCCATCCGTACAGGATTAGAATGTCTTTGGGAGTTATGTGCATCCCGCCTTTTAGATTTTCCATGACTCAGGTGATTTCTGCAAAGATGAGCCGAAGATTTTTACGCTAAAAGGACTACCCCCTCCCATAATCCCCTGCTAGTAGGTATACACGGGGGGGAGAGGGGGGGATCACGGGGGGTAGAATAATATGACGGAAAAATAGGATTTCAAGCAAGAAGGGAATGAATTCCTTGTTAACTCCATTTAACCTCATGTTGGGATCAGCTTTTTCCATCTAGGGTAACAGGTTGTTTTCAGGTCACTTTTCGCTTTTTCAACTATTTTTTTGTGTAAAATCAAAGTTTAACACTTCCTCATAAGTAATTCATTATCAATTTTGAGTGTTAAAAAAAGACGGCTAAAAGAAGTGAATTTGATGTTTTTTAACAATTCACAATTAAACCTTTTCGAATATTTCGAGGTATTTCTCGTTAAATTTAGGAAACTGTTAAGCCTAAAAGTAATCATCCTAGACCCCATTTACTGCAAACTTGATCAACATTTAATTAATTTGCGTTATGGCTGCCCACCTTGAATACCACGCACCTGAGGAAATTATGCATCGCTTTCCCCAGGTCAAAAAGTTTGGATGGAACTCTTCTAAAATTGGTATCTTCTTTCATTCCGGTCTGTTGATTGGATATTTCTGTGGAAAAGAAAAAAAAGCACTAGTTCTGGAATCTAGTTTCCAGGAATTAATCGAATTTACGAATGGTATATTTCTAAAGCATCGAGTAAGTAGTTATCCGCTTGATTCGGAAACAGATGATTCAAATTCATACACTTCAATTGAGGAACTTTTATCGCTATATCCTCAAGTTGAATACTTGACATGGACTGCTCCTAAAATAGGGATTTTCTTTAGCTCCGGGCTTTTGATCGGATACCACTGCGGAAAAGAAAAGAAAGCTATGATTTTGGAGTCTAGTTTTATTGGACTCATTGAGTTTACAAACACAGTCATGCTAAAAAGACAAGTATTTATTTATCCGAAAAATCTTTAACCACAAAGTAGGCAGCTCTTTTTTTCTATTTTAGAAAATAATTTTTTGGCATGGAAGAAGACACAAATCATGAAAACTACAAGGTGAAGGATGTAATGCAAATTCTTGCGGAATCAAGAACGAATCCTAATCATGGTTATCCACCTGAACTAATTCAAAAATTTGAAATGTTTGAAAAAAAATGGACTACTGATTCACCGAGGTCTCCGATGATGGAAGCAATTAAAGGTATTGAACGTGCAACTGAAATATTGCGAAGACAAAACCCTTTTCTTGAAGCTTATAATAATTCCCCTCGCGCGCAATGGGCAAAGAAAATGGAACACTTCAATTTAGTTCATAAAGTAAGTGAGAAATTAGAAAGGACTTTTCCTGAACCTTTATGGGTAAAGTATGTTAGGCAAATTGAAGAAATTGCCAAAAACTTACCTGCTACAATGGGGCTTTTTTATGAGAAACTAAGTCTATTATCCGAACAAGGATGGTATGTAAGTCCAAGACCATTTGACGAAATTTCGTTTGCAAAAATACCATACTACTTAAAGCCTGAAAATTCAATTGAATTTGAAGAAATGATTGTTGATGAAATAGAACAAGTTCTACCAGAATTGATAAGTGATTGTAAAAAGAGTTTTCCGGATCGCACAAATGTTTTAGACGAAATTCATAATCTTTATAATAACGGATTTTATAGAGCAGTTGTAGCATTATGCTATACCCAGGCTGATGGAATTTCAAATGATATTTTTGGAGTAGGTTTTTTTGATAAAGACAAAACGCAAAGTTGGAAGTTACACACTTATCTAAAGCTAAGAAACATGGAGTTCAATCATTCAATTGGCATTATTGGACAATTAGACATTCCGACCAATGAGATTACGGCGAATTCTAAAAGTGGTTATTTGCAAGAAGAAAATAAAAAGAAAAGTTCTTTCAATAGACATTTGGTTTTACATGGACATTCCACAGAATATGGAACTAAATTGAATGCTATTCGTGCCATTTGCGTATTGGACTTTCTTCAATACTTAACAGAAGCTGTTGTAATCAATGAATGAGTTAATAAAATAGAAAAAGGGGTGCGGTAATCACCCCTTTATTATTTACCGGCTCCGACGTGCAAAAATTCGAAACAGAATTTAGCATAACTCGTCTGCTGATTCAAATATAGTCAAAAAAAGAAATTGTTACATATTTGTGTAATTTTCTCAATTTTGAGAATTAGTGCTTTTTCTTGGTATTAGACATATAAGGATCGAATTCATCCCACGGTCTTACTTCGTCAATGTGACTCTTTCCGGTTGGCTTTAGAAGTTCTCCAGTATGTAATTTCTCCATGAATATTTTTGGTTCAAATCCCCCTGTCAACGAATTTATCTTTTCTTTGATTTCGTGAATTCTGATACCATAGTTGTTTTCCGCGTTCAGGCTTTCATATACTTTCAATTTTGCTTCAAAGTGAATCACGTCTAAAACAGTTCGTAAAGCCTCTTGTTGGAGATTAATAGCACCAAATTGATTAATTACAGATGAAATATATTTCGTGTACTTCATTTCGCAAAACTACGAAACGATCAAAATTAAATCAAAAAAAGATTAAAATATAATCATTTCTTAAGCTTCACGTGTTCGAGATGAATCGTAATTTGTTGATGCGGTTCTACTAAACTTTCACCGAAATGATAAAGATATGTTACTTCTTGAACCGTCCACCATTTTCCATCACCTTGATTAGGTAAATCAGTCACAAGAAATATGTCTTCGCCCTGTCTTGGAATAATTGGTGTAATTGCAGTATCCCATACAAATATTTCTTCATCGAGATACGAAAATATTAATTGATAACTTGTGGTTTTTTCCATATTAAATTGTGATTTTAAATTTTGACTAATCTAATTCTTATTTAAGAAAAAAGGCACAAGACGAGCGTCATTGTACCTTTTTATAACTAACCTAACCACTATTCACTAACTATAAAACGATTTTATTAGTTCAATGTTGCGTGACAGGTTATTATTTAAGATTTTTTTTGATTCGGATCAAAAAGCAGAAAAGCATTAGAACGGGAGTCCTAATGCCTTTCAAATCAACCTAACCTAACCACCTAAATCAGGTGTAAGATATTATTTTTTTTTGAGTTCATTTTTCAATTCAATTATTTCCTCTAATAACCGAATTCGCTTTTCTTTCTCTTCCAGTAATAATTCGTAGACTTCCTTTAAATCTTCTCCAGTAAATGTAAACGTATTGTTAACACCTGAAAAAGTGCCTGATTGATTGCAATTATTGAAAACGTTGGATTTGTCAAAGTTTAATATTTCATCAACCTCAACACCAAGAATTGAAGCAATTTGTTCGACTTTATCAAAAGTCAATTTTGTCTCATTACTTTCTATTTTGCTATATGCAGGTTGTGAGATGTTCAATTTGTCGGCAACGAAGTCTTGTGAAATATCTTGAACTATACGAATAGCTCGAATCCTATGCCCAACTGCTAATTTTGTTATCGCTTTATCTGCCATAATATGCCTTAATAATCATTAATCAATTAAAACAAATATACTTTTAATGGAGATAATATCGAGTATTTATCTGGGTTTATTTTGATTAATCATCTGTGCCTCATGCAAATAATTAATTAAAAAAGCAAGTTATAAATTATAACCTGCGAAATGTAACGGGAAAATAAAAAAAACATTATACTTGCCAACGTTAGCAATAATCACAGTCCTACGTTTTTAACCATTACTTAGGACACTATCACTGAAGAATAAATTCAGCGAAAAAAACATATTAAAAAAATGGAGGTGCTGTAACACCCCCATCAATGCATTTCGGTTGTTTACAGACTACGATTTGCAAAAACTTTGCAATTGTTGGGTATTGCCGAAAACGCTATTGTAAAGTTATCATTTTAGAGTAGGCATAACAAATAAATTTTGCTCTTATGGCAGCTAAAAAAATCGAAGCATTGTCTTCAAAAAAGTTTGACTCCGCAGGTTTAGGAAAAGTTATGGGTGGGGTTCCAACGTACGGACCTTGGTACAAAACATCGTATGGAAAACCAGACCCTTACGGAACAGCAGATGAAGCACGTACTACTTACAATCCTACAGGGTATCCCGTTGGAACTAAAGGTGATGGTGACGACTTAACATGGTGTGAGTAATTTTTTCATTTCCAAGACAGCTAAGTGAGAGACTCATTTAGCTGTCTTAAACTTTATTTGCTATGAAATATTTGAATTTATTTTTTTTGATAATTACCTGTCAATGTTCGTTTGGGCAATTGATAAATCATATTGAATATAAAAAATCGTGCAATACGATTTACCAATTGGGAATTGATTCCTCCCAACATAAAAAGGCATTAGTCGAACTTAATAAGTTAGAAAAGAAGTACGGACAATTGTACACAGAAGAATATATGTTACGTGCTTTTTGTTACCATAAACTAGGCAATAATAATAAAGCATCAAAAGCAATTAAAGTAGCTTGGTCACATCGAATTTGTGATCCGGCATATCTCAATCAAATGGATGGGTTTGATTGGATCAAGATGACAGAATCCTTTAATGAGAAACAAACCAAAAGGCTAAATGAGGGGTATGAGAATAATCTGAAACTTAGAAGTAAGGATTTCGATTCTTTGGAGTTTTTAGTACAAGCACTAACAGATAAAGATCAGCGTTTTAGAGCTTTTTTATCTCCTAAAGAAAGAGATTCTCTTAGTGCTGAACAAATATCAGTATTGACAGTAAATCAAGATTCTCTTGATATACTTGAATTTGAACGAATATATTTGAAATATGGTTTTCCTGGTGAGAAAGTTTCATGTCTTTTTTCAACTAGGCTGCTTGTATTTCTGCTACATAGCGCAGACTATAAATGGTTTGTTGATAGAATGCGACCAAAGTTCCTGGAAGATGTAAAGAACGGCGACATGCCAGCTTCATTATTTTTGACCTGGTTGGATCGGAGTTCTCATTATCAAGGAGAAAAGGAAGAGTTTGCAATGTATGTTAACCCTAAAAAATTCAAAGCAACTCCTGAAGAAATCAAGACTATTAAACAAGCTCGTCTTTCCTATGGGGTTGTAAATTCTTTTCGAGTTCCATACCAATTTACACACCTTTAAAATGATCCTGATTTTCACAGAGAATGTTAGTTACTCAGCGAGATATGTAACAAGACACCTTTTAAAGATGAAGGAGGTTTTTGAAGTATTTCTGGAAACTGACAAAATCGGATTCAAATACAATTATTGCTCTTCAGAATACCAAATTTCGATTTATAAAAACGGACAATTCTTGTGCTTCTACAATGATATTAAATCAGTTTGGGCGCATCGGAGCGAAATAAATATTGAAATTCCTAATTTTTCTTATCAACTCGACAAAGAGGAAAAAAACTACTTAAAAAGACATCAAGACACCCAGGTGAAATTTTTAATTCACCTGCTCCATAATAAAAAGTGTCTAGGAAAATTCGAGAAGTTGAATTTCAACAAACTACTATTCCTAGACGTATGTAAACAACTAAATATCAGAATACCAAAAACATTAATAACTCGAGAGAAAGCCGATCTAATTCCTTTTTTTGAAGAGCAAGAGAATGGTGTTATTGTAAAGTCAATAGCAAGAAATTTCAATCATTGTGTTTCAGTTTCTGATAATGAGCAAATATGGCAAAGTGGAATGACTAATCCGGTTGACAATACAAAATTAGATCGAATTCCTGATGAATTCGATTTGAGTATGTTTCAGGAAAAACTAAACAAGAAATATGAATTAAGAGTTTTATATGTAGCCGGAAAATGTTTTCCACTCATAATTTTTTCTCAAAAACAATCACTTTCAGAAATTGATTACAGATTAGGGCTTGGCGGATCAGAAATGAGACAATGCAATTTTAATTTACCCCCCAATTTAATTAATCAAATAAACCTGCTTATGAATGCTTTAGATCTAAATATTGGGTGTATTGATATTGTTGTCACCAAGAAGGAAGAATTTGTTTTTTTAGAAGTCAATCCGTCAGGAATTTTCACAGATATGATGGATTATTGTAATTATGATATGCACTATGAAATAGCTAAATACCTTGCATCATGAAATCACAAATAAAGACAGTTGATGCCATTCTTGCAGAAGAAAAGAGTTTTCCCATTGAAGATATTCAACCAACTGAACCGAATGGGATAAAAATTGGAATTCTAGGATTTCAGAATGTCCGATATAGGGAAAAGCCTGGTCGAATAATTTCCAAAATAATTAACCCCTCAACAAAGATCAATGAATAGTAATTCGAGATACATTTCTCTTTATCCGAATGTTATTCCTGTTAAAGGATATAACAGATCCTTGCTTATGGATTTATATTTGGGGAACTTCCGTTTTATACCCAACTATCTTTGCATTTTTCTTTTAGAGAATGAAAAGAAGAAACTGACAGAAAAAGACTTTCTCGATTTAGGCAAAACGGAAGAAGAAGTAAAGGAAATTTCACAGTTACTAAATTCTTTGATAGAGGAAGAATATTTAACCCAAGTTGATTTACCGCTTTGGGAGGGATTTAATATCGAAACCCCTAATAAAAGTCCAGACTCATTAATTACCGATTGTATTATCGAAATCTCCGAAAAATCAGAATGGGATTTGGAAGGACTTTTTTTTGAGTTGAATCGAATCGGGGTCAAATTTGTCGAAATTCGATTTTTAGACTTCATTTCATTTGAAAACAAAATAAACGACTTACGTTCATCTGTTCAAAACCATTCAATTGAGTTTATACACCTAATAGTTCCGTACAGCAATAAACTAGAAGAAGTTATTAATGTTGAATTGTTAGGGTTCGAAAGATTAGGACAACTAACTGTCTATAATACGGAAAAGAGAATTGAAATAAAAGGGCATCATTTCAATTTAGATTTCACTTCCCAAACAAGTATTGACAATTCGAAATGTGGGTGTATTGATCCAAGTTATTTTCATTTTAATGTTTCAAACTATTATAGTAATGGTATTTACAACAATTGCCTTTCTCATAAATTAAGTATTGACCAATTCGGAAATATAAAAAATTGCCCTTCAAAAAAAGATTCGTTCGGGAGGTTCTCACAGAACAATTTAGAACAAACAGTTCAGTTGGAATCCTTTAAAAAAGAATGGCACGTCACAAAGGAATCAATTTTAGTTTGTTCCGATTGCGAGTTTAGATTTATGTGTTCTGATTGCAGAGTATTTATAAAAGACAGTACGAACCCATTATCTAAACCTAGTAAATGTGGTTACAACCCCTATATCAGTAAATGGGTTAATGAAGAATATTATCTGCCCGAAGAGGAATGCGGAATCAAATTCCAGGAGAACCGCTTAATAATTGATGAAGATTTGCTAGAAATGACTAACAATAAAATTTGGGGATGAAAGTATTCCCTACATATTTGCAACCTGATAGCATGGATTGTGGACCGACTTGTTTACGGATCATTGCTAAGTATTACGGCAAGTCGTTTTCATTGGAAAAACTCCGTGAGTTGTGCGAAACAACAAGACAAGGAAGCAGTTTACTTTCAATTAGCAATGCTGCGGAAAATATTGGCTTCAGAACCCTGGCAGTAAAAATTAATCTGAACGAATTAAAAAAGGATGCCCCTCTGCCTTGCATTTGCTTTTGGAACGAACAACACTATGTTGTTTTATACAAAATCAAAGGCGACAAATTTTACATTTCAGATCCGGGGAAAGGAAGACTTGTTTATGATAAAGACGAGTTTTTAAAATATTGGATAGGGACACACAGTACTGATACTACAAGTGAAGGTATTGTTCTATTGTTGGAGCCAACACCATTGCTTTCAGAAAATAAAGAAGATCATAGTAATAGTAATGGATTTAAATTTTTATTCAAATACTTAAAAGGGTATCGAAAACTACTAATTCAACTTAGTCTCGGTCTATTGGCAGGGAGTATTTTACAATTGATATTTCCGTTTTTAACTCAAAGTATTGTTGATATTGGAATTCAAAATAAAGACATTCATTTTCTATACTTGGTCTTGTTTGGTCAGTTATTCGTTTTTATTGGAAAAATGACAATTGAGATAATCCGAAGTTGGATTTTGTTGCATTTAAGCGCACGAATTAATCTTTCATTAGTATCAAATTTTTTGATCAAACTAATGAAATTGCCAATATCATTTTTTGATTCAAAAAGAATTGGAGACTTGATGCAAAGAGTCGATGACCACCAAAGAATCGAAGCATTGCTTACAAATCAAACTCTAGGCGTTCTCTTTTCATTTTTCAATTTTGTGGTCTTCAGTGTAGTACTGATTTTATATAGTGTGCCAGTATTTCTCATTTTCTTAGCTGGGAGCTTGATCTATTTCTTATGGGTTCAAATCTTTCTAAAAAAAAGAAAGGATTTGGATTATAAACGATTTTCTCAAGGTAGTGAAGACAGATCAAAAATTGTCGAATTGATCTTTGGAATGCAAGAAATAAAATTGCACAATGCAGAGAGATTAAAACGCTGGGGATGGGAAAGAATACAAGTACGGTTGTTCAAATTAAGAATAAAGAGGTTGCGCCTTGAACAAATACAAAACAACGGAGCAACACTACTTAATGAGTTTAAAAACATTTTAATTAGTTTCTATACCGCCAAGTTGGTAATACAAGGCGAATTGACATTAGGAATGATGTTGTCAATTTCTTATATAATCGGGCAGTTAAATGCGCCTATTTCCCAATTCGTAGCATTTATTTACTCCGTTCAGGACGCGAAAATTTCACTTGAAAGACTTAGTGAAATTCATAACCGAGAAAATGAAGATTCAACGGATTCAGAAAAAATGAATGAATTACCTGAAAACAAAGATTTGATTCTTGAAAATGTTTCATTTCGCTATTTGGGAGGAGAAGAAAATGTTCTTAAAGATATTAGTATAACAATAGAAGCAAAACGCTTAACGGCAATTGTTGGAGCTAGTGGAAGTGGTAAAACGACCTTAATGAAATTGCTAATGCGATTTTATTTACCACAGACGGGAAGAATCAAAGTTGGTAACAATGATCTTGAAAATTTCAGGCAACACACATGGAGAGAAAATTGCGGTTCCGTTATGCAGGATGGATATATTTTCAATGATACGATTGCAAACAACATTGCTTTCGGTGAAGAACGTATTGACAAAGTAAAGCTTAGACAATCCGCGCAAATTGCAAATATTCATGATTTTATTGAGACACTTCCTCTAGGCTATAACACGACAATCGGAAACGAAGGAATAGGAATTAGTGGAGGACAAAAACAGCGAATACTAATCGCTCGCGCGGTATATAAAAATCCGACTTATTTGTTTTTTGATGAAGCCACGAGTTCGCTAGATTCTAAAAATGAAAGGTTAATCATGGAGAACCTGGATCAATTTTTCCAAGGTAGAACCGCAGTAGTAATTGCTCATAGACTGAGTACCGTTAAAAACGCAGATCAAATTATTGTGTTAGACGATGGTTACTTAGTAGAAAAGGGGACACATAAGGAACTTATTGCTTTAAAAGGCTCTTATTATTCTCTTGTTCAAAGTCAACTTGATCTGGAAGAAATACAAAGTAACAATTCATTGAATTAATTATGAGTGAAGAAAAAGAAATTGAACTCAAAAGTGAGCAAATGAATGAAATGCTTTCTGACCCACCTTCATGGATTGTAAAATCCGGAAGCGGTATCTTTTTAATTGTACTTATAATAGTATTTATCTTATCCTGGTTAATTAAATACCCTGACGAAATCAAAGGCGAGGTTGTTGTAGCTACTTCTAAAGCACCAATTGAACTTTCCAATCAAAGTTATATTCAATTGAAGACCTTGGAAGTAAAGGAAAATGACCAAGTAAAAACTGGAGAATTAATTGCTCAATTTGATATTCAAGCTAATCCAGCAGACATTGAAAAGATCAATAACTATCTGAAACACCTGAATCATTTGCAAGCAGATTTCGATATGATACCACAATACACAGGATCAGTTAAACTTGGAACGTTTCAAGAATCCTGGACGAAGTTAAATTCATTGATTCGTAACTGGAACAGCGAAATTCAAACGGACATTTCAGATAAGAAAGCGAAATCAATCCAACGTGAAATTGATCTACGTGAACAATTGCAAACGATCAATGAGAAACGGATAAGTATTTCGGCAGAAGAATATGAGATAATCAAAAAAGAACTCGAAAGCAGTGAACGACTAGCAGAACAGAATGCCATATCAAAGCAGACATTATCGGTTGATAAAAGAACCCATTCACAAGCTTTACAAAGCGTGCAAAGTCAGAAAGAGCAAAAAATTCAAAACCTTATTACCCTCAATACTTTAAGAAACGAATTAACTCAATTACAGCATGATAACTTATTGAATAGACAGCAAAAAAGAACCGAAATCTTGATTGGTATTTCTGCTTTGCAAAATACATTAAACACCTGGGAAGGAAAAGCGGTTTGGGTTGCTCCGTGTTCAGGCAAAGTACTATTCAACAAAATTTTGCAAGTGAATCGTTTTTACAAGACAAATGAAGCATCAGTCGTAATTGTTCCGAACGGTAGCGGATATAATGCGGTTGCAACGATTACCACTAATGGAGCGGGAAAAGTGCATGCAGGACAGAAAGTATTGATTGAATTGATTGATTATCCTAAATCAGAATTCGGGACATTGGAAGGAACTGTAAACAGCATTACCCAAATTGATAAAGAGGGAAAATACGAAGTGAAAATTCATTTAACAAACCAATTGAAAACAACGTATGGGAAACAAATCCCTTGCAAAGCTCAATTCAAAGGAACGGCAAAGATTATCACTAAGAACAAAAGGTTGTTAGACCGATTTTTTGAACAGTTAACCGATTTGATAAAATGAAAAGATTGTTCATAGTATTTATATTGATTTGCTCCACTTCTTTCGGGCAGAACCCTATCACATTGCAAGTTTGTTTAGATAAAGCTCAATCGAACACAACACTTTATGCAAACCAATATAGTACATTCAGAACGGCGCAGATAGAACGAAAATTTCATAATTGGTCACTATTACCTAACCTAAGTGCTTATTCAGGATTTAATACCTCATTCGGTCGTCGACTCGATCCGTTTACAAATACATTCGCGACTACAAGTGTGAATTCACATTCTCTAGGGCTGAATTCAAGTGTGGTTGTTTTTAATGGCTTGAATTTCGTTTACAAAAAGAATCTACTGAATACTAATATTCGGAAAAGCGAGATTTCAAAAGAATCAAAATCAAATGATCTAACTATTCAGGTTATTCAGTCCTACATTAATCTTTGCAAGTTGATTAAGCAAGTTGAATTATCGAATGTAAGAATTGAAAAATATAGACAAATACAAGCAATTCAGCGATTACTATTAAATGGTGGTAAGATCAACGAAGTTGATACCTTGAAAAGTCATAATTCCATGCTGAATGAACAAATGTTAGTACTAGGATTAGAGATTGATATTAGAATCAAAACCGTTGATTTGAATTATTTGATCGGTGAACCACTAACAGCGAAATACAGTTATCTATTAGAATCTATTTCACAGATTACAAGCAAACCTAAATTTTCAGAAAGCTATGCTTTAGAACAACTCGAATTGGATCAGAATATTGCCGAAAATCAATTGAAAATTGATCAGTCCAATTATTTACCCAGTCTAACATTAAGTGGACTGCTAGGAACAGGATTTTCAACCAACAATAAAGATTTTCTCTCTTCAGGTAATCCTACTAAACGTTATGGGGATCAAATTAATCAAAATCTATACGAAGGAATAGGATTTTATTTGAGTATTCCTCTTTTTAATCGTGGAATGTGGTTCAAATCTAAACAGCTTTATCAGGTGAAAACCTCAGAAATTTCAAGTATAATCTTGCAAACCGAACGACAACTTGAAAAACAAAAACTAGAGTTGGAACAAAAACTAATTAAGAACCGATCAGAACAACAAATTGCGAAACAAAGTGCTGATAATTTTCATGTAATTTACGATAAAACGGTTTTGCTTTACAGCGAGGGACGAACAACCTATGTTGAATTAGAAACTGCTTTCATGGATTGGCAAACAAAGTTGATCGTATTGGAATCCTTGAAATTGGATTATGAAATATTAAAATTATATGAATAGGACATCAGGAAGGCGTATGGACTTGGAAGAGAACTTCATATTAATTGCTACCCTAATTATTGCCGATATAGAAATTCACAACCATTTATACTGGTTAGATGATAATAAGGTTGCTTACCCACATTTGCACCTAAAATTACATAAATCTATTTTTCAATTAATTGGTTTTGACTCTAAAAGCATTACTCCTGAACTAGAGGAATGGTACTTCTTTCAAATTGAAGAAAACTTTCCCGTCGATACAAATAGTCAGCTAATTATGATGAATAAAACACGTCAATTAATAAGGGCGTTGAATAAAAAACGAATTGAACTTTCTAAAAAAATGTAATTTGATAGTAAATGAATTTGCGATCAAACAAAATAAAAACGTCGAAGTAATAATTTTTGCTGTTTAGAGGACAAATAAGCCACTTAAATGAAAGAAATGGAAATAGATTCGACCATTCGCGAATTTAAGCTCTGGTTAATTAAAAAAGGGGTAAATTATAAGCAATACCCATTGTTTGAAGCAATGATAATTGAAAGTATTGAGACGTATATTAGTGATTATCCAATTCAAGAAGATTTCTTCATTAGAAATCAGCTTTTGTATGAAATTTGGAAAGAAGGACTGCTGTTACTTTTAAACAATACTTATACCCATGCAGTTTTTAGAGGTATTAAATTATCCGATTATCAGCAAATTGCGAATCAATTAATTTTTAAACTTGAGCTGGACGAAATTTAGTGAACCAAAATGGAATACAGTAGCGTAACCTTGAATAGTAACTTAGTTATTCTGGAAAAAATAGTTTTTTCATTAAATCAAAATTCGTCAACACAGTTGTGACAAACCCTGCTGCAACATCCAGTCCAAAGGATTTTATCGTATCAAAAAACTTTTCTTCTTTTTCGGCATCTGAAATGTTAGATTTTTGAATGGCGATGAGTTGTTTAATTTGATCTTCCGTGAAACTACCCTCTATTGCTTCAATAATAAACTTCATTTTAATGTCAACCTGTTGTTTAACTTCATTATTGACCGAGGTGTTGACATTTACCTCAAAGGATTTTTTCTGTTTCTTTTTGATTTTAGGCTCATTTAGTGCTTCTATTTCAATGGCATCAATACCTGCTTTTAAAAGCTCTTTCGCTTCTTCTTTTGCAGCAGCTAAATTTTCAATCGCTGTATAACCTTTCATCACTTCGATACAACAAATTTCATTAACTAGAATATGATTCTCTCCCAAAGCTGTTGAAAGTACTACATCCATTCTAGTTTGCCAAGCAGCAAAAGCTTCAGCAGTTTTAATTTCATCTATTTTAATAATACTCTCATGAAGCTTCTCAATTATTCTCTTGTCTTTTGGTGTAAGTTCTTTCATTTTTGACTACTATGGTTATACGGATTCAATTCTAATGAAATAATTTGAACTATAATGAACCGCAAAAAACAATTCTCAAAAATTCTTACCGAAATTCTTACCGAATGAAAACAAAAAAGCCGTAGAACATTCATTCTACGGCTTTTTCCTTTTTAAGGAGTGATCCCGCTGGGATTCGAACCCAGGACCCATACATTAAAAGTGTATTGCTCTACCAGCTGAGCTACGGAATCTTCTTTTTTTCTTCGCTTCACTCGTTCGTGATTGCGGGTGCAAAGATAGGTATCTTTTGTGTTTATGCAAGCGATTTGGCGAAAAAAAATGAAGTTTTTTTCATCTTTTCCGCTAACCCGCTGAATTTAAGCGGGAAAATATTTTCATTTTTTTTGCTTTTTCTGTGCCTTTTGGGTCAAGATTGGATTTTAACCGTTTTTTTTCAAAATGAAAATACTTCGGTCAAATCGAAAAGAATCCACTTTTTGGTATTCCGGTCTTCTTACTCTGAATCGCCGACTCTCAAAAGGCTTTAACATTCGTTCACTTTCTTCGGTACGAATTTCGGAAATGCAAAGGCGTTGACATGCGAAAACATTCAACCGTGAGGAAATCATAATTGATATAGATCACTCAGCATGGGAAAAAAACAAATGTCAAACACACATTCAAAATAAACTAAAAAAGCAAAGTCATGGAAAAGCTCCCGTTTTTTGGGTTGCGTATTCAGGTTCTGGACGACAACCCGTTTTACACCACATTATACAAGTTACAATTGGAAAAAGAATTGTTGACAGCTTATTCCATGCATCAAAATCATTTTAAGATCAGCACGTATACTGATTCGAATGAATTCTTGTCTGATTTGCCGGCAATCCATTCCATCTCATTCCTGGATTACAACCTCGGTTCCAATCTGACGGGACTTGATGTGATGGACAAGATCAAAAAGCGGACTTCTCTCGCTAAAGTTTACATTGTAACGGACGAAAACAACTCGTTCATTTTACGCGCCTGCCTGGATGCCGGTGCTGATGGAATTATTTTCAAAAACAACGAATTGATGGAACTTTCCCTGATGGTGATTCAACAAACACTGAATAATCCCGGGTTTCCTTATCAATTGAATATTCCGAAGAACAATTAAACGCAATAAAAGCCATTTCAATAAATAGCTCTGACAGTTTAGGTTTAAAAAAAACGGAGTGTATCGGAAACTGATAGATTTAGCTAAAACTCTAATCCCTCAGTTATGAAAACTCTAATACTTAGTACTGCCTTTTTCTGGATGACAAACCTTTCCAATTTCGGGATCAGCCAGGTGGATTCGTTATTGATTCAAAACAATATTCCCAATTGGGTAAAACCGGTCCTGGAGAAATCAGAAATGGCACAGAAACACCAAATTCTAACCGATTTCAATCCTTTTTACTTTGAAGCAGATTTCACAGGAGACAACCAGGTGGATATTGCCTTCTTTGTTGAAAACAAAATCGATAAAACGAAAGGAGTGATGATTGTCAACAACGTGAAAAACCTTGTTTACGTAATCGGTTGCGGAACTGCAACTGATATGGGATCTTCACTTTCCTGGACCAAGCGTTGGTTTACCTACAGAGCCCGTTACATTATGAATGACGGAAACAAAAAGAAAATCACTCTGAAATATCCCGGAATTCAATTGATCCGCAGCGAAACCAACAGCTTGGTGATTTACTGGAACGGAAAGAAATACAAAACATTTATCCAACAGTCTTAAAAGACAAGTAACAGGAAAGAGCATTCAGCACGAGTTGAATGCTCTTTTTCGTTTGGAATCCGGCTATTAACGTTTAAATCTATCCGGATGTTCAATTACCTGCTTAAATGCAATCTGACAATATTCTCGGCAACAGTCTCCGATTCCAGCTGATTGAATGGAACGAACAAATCACTTTTGATTCCCAATGTTCCGCCATCACCAACGATGAACGGAGCAATATTCAGGTAAATATCCGTTACGAGGTCTTTTTCAAGAAAGGCATTGTAAGTTTGAGTTCCGCCGCATACGATAACATCTTCTATTCCTTTTTCTTTCAAGTATGCGATCGCTTCCTCGGGCGAATCGGCAGTTTTGTATTCACCTGCAGCCTGGTGATGATTTGATAATACAACTACTTCGACACCGGCGAGAGCATCTTTCAGCATAGAGCTGAAAAGATTGTAGGTTGAATATCCAAAAACAATGTTCCCTGCTGCGATTGCTTTTTGAAAAAAGAAACCAGTGACTTCTTGTGGAATTTGATGATTGGGATTGTCTGATACCAATACTTTTCCATTGGCTGATACGGATGCTATTACTACTACTTTCATATTGTTATTGTTACAATGAATATTTTTTGATTCGGGTCAAAAGTAAATCCGGCTTGCTTCTGAAAGTATATTAATATATTTTAGTATAGTAATATACAAATGTATAGCTATGAGCTGTGTGGCTGTTTTAATAAATGAAGATGTATGAAAGATTTTAATGGCTGTGCTTATTCCGATGTGCTTGCGTTGAATGATACACTGGCAATCTTATCCGGCAAATGGAAAATTTATATTATCCGGTCTTTACTTGCCGGAAAGCACCGATTCAATGAACTGCACAAGAAGATTCCCAAAATAACTCCGAGAATGCTTTCAAAAGAGTTGAAAGAACTTGAATTAAATGGTGTCGTAAAACGGACAGTTTACAATACTGTTCCCGTGACTGTTGAATATGAATTAACCTCCTCAGGAATTCAATTGAAGGAACTGATCGGTGAAATGGTCAGGTGGGGACTTTTAAACCGGGAACTTGTGAAGAATTCCAATGCTAAGGAAGTACCTGCATAATAAACCGGGTTGAAACCTTGTTCAATGAAAACCTTCTCTTACCGCAGACGCACAGATTGGAGCGAGTCTGAATGGCGACTGGTAAGCACCATGAAAATCTGCGCATCTGCGGGAAATTTCTACCTGATTTTTGGATGAAAATTCAAAAAGAGTTGTTCAAAATGTATTTGCATTAAGTTCATGATCATGCATAGAAACAGATGCTTTTTTGTTTCTGAATGAGCAGGATAATGTTGAATTGTGGCTTATAATCCTTGTAGCATGCTGATCAATCGGGGGCAGGGGTAAGCGTCAACTTTGTCTTTCCTGTAGCTGTTATGCGTAAATAACCCATTCTCACCTCGTAAAGCCTTTTTATTGACTTCAAATAGTTGAGCGAAGTCAAAAGAGAGATTAATCTGGTATAAATCTCTCCAATACTCGAGCAATTGTCTGACGCTTTCAATTTGTGCATCCGTGTATTTATGAAAATACTTGTAACCTTTATACGGAGTATCCAAAGTTGTTACCTGGTCTGCAGGGACTTCTTTGTCGACATAATTGTAGTATTTTCCGCCTTTTAACGTCAACTGTCCCCAATTGCAGATTTCAATGCCAATTGCATGTTGATCCAGGTTTTTGTACGGAACACCATAAGCTTCGAAAACATCTCTTTTTATACCGAGATGATAGGCCCAGAATTTGGATGAAAAGCACTGTACAATTTCTCCGTCAGGAGAATTCGAAGCTCCTTTTCCGGAAATGACCACGCAGGTTGCAATTCTGCCTCTGTCATCGGCATCCCAGTTTTTCGCAACATTTACTCCCGACGAATTACCGGCAGTATGATGGAGTACGATCTGTGTTTTTACCGATTCTGTTTTGACGTATTGACTCTCGCGGAGAGGCACCTGTCTAATTTTGCTTATATCTAATTTTTCACTCATTTTGTATTTGTTTTTAATTGAACGTGATTTAATTGTTTGATTTAAAGTTTGTTGTTTATTGTTGAGACTCAGAACGCATTTAAGTAATCTGACGTTTTAAGAAGTTCTCATAGCTTTCAATTAAGGCCTTTAATCCTTCGGAAGTATCGTGAGGTTTAAGGGTTATTTCGAGCTTACCGATGTTGTGTCCGGGACTTTTGGAAATGAATTCTGATCGCGGCTTTACAAAATTGATCTGAAGGGAATCTTTCACGATTTCCATCTCAAATTCAGCTGTAAAAGTTGCCTTTTCAATGTTGCAGAGCGTTAGAGGAACTAAGGTAATCAATGGAACTTCAACCGGAGCCATTTTTAAAGAATATCCTTTGGAATTTTCGCTATCAGCAATTTCATTGGTTTGCGGATACGTCAAAGTAACTGTCCGGGGAACCAAAGTTGATTTCATTTTTTTCGTTCCGTCCGCATCAACGACTTCTTCCTCCTTGTTATCAAAGTATTTATGGAAAATTTCAAGATTTTTCCCCATAAGCTGATCACTCGACTCGACAATTGCTGAGTGAATAGCCTTTACAAATGATTTGAAGCTAATCATAGTCTTTCGGTTTGATAGTTTAACGCTTCACAGCAACGCCTTTTTTGAATTGCTCGATTTTTTGAATTGTTTGTTCCACAACTTCCTTGCTGTCGCTTGCTAACCCGATAGAAACGTGGCACTGAGGACAGCTGAATTTATAGCCCATTAATAATTGTTGTGCATTAATTGCAATACCGGTCCCGCATTCAGGGCAATTGACCGAAGAATGAAAAGTATTCATAATTTATTGAATTTGTATAGGGTGAATATTTTTACTGTACAGATCCAGGATATTCAAAATTCCGAGGGGCAGGGGCAATGCCCCTGCCTCAATCTGTACCGATAATGTTCTTCCGGAATTGTTTTTTGACTCAAATGACTCACTATTCTTAACGGAAGATTTTGTGTCCGGACTTATTTTTCCGTTCAATTGCGCTTTTCTTTCGATAATTCCGTTTGATTGATTGTTATAACTGGTAATAGACGTAATTTCCATCTTGAAATCGACTTTTACCTTCTCAATCGCAATGGAGTTTATTGGAATGATAGAAAGCAGTGGCACAGCAAAGATGACTTCATTGTGTTCAATAATTTCTTTTTGCTGCCCGGGATTTTCAACGTCATCCACCAGTTTCACAACTGATTTCCGCATAAGGAGCTGGATCATAATGGGTTCATAAATCGCCTTGGAATCAAAATCAATCAGATTCGGATTTTTATCTTTCGGTCTGAAGCAATAATCCAGGATGAATCTTGCCTGGCCGCTCAGCATCATGGTATTTGCTTTTGAAACAGCAATAAACGGCGCCGTAATGATCGACTCGATGTTGATCTCGGATTCATTGTTGCGTGTGTAATCACCGGAGGATTGTTCATTTGCCATAGATCGAAAGTATTATGTAAAGCTGATGGATCTTAGACTGCTCTCCATGTTTTTTGTTCAGGACTCCCTAGAAATCTGCGGTATTGGAGTTTGTTTGCCGGAATAGTTTCCGTGCCTCTCCATTCTTTTTTCCCGGCACCGATTTCCTTCCACTTGGTTTGATCCAAGCCAGAATACTCCACACGAAAAACAAGGTCGGATGCTTTGCTTTTAAGGCATATAGCTCCGCTTTCAACAGCGGACATGCAAAGATATGCAGGTGCTCCTGAACGGGGCATCAACCCATTCTGTCTGATAGATCCCAGGTTTTCTTCCGGGCTTGCGTGATATAAATATGTAGGAACTGGCATATGATGAGATTTTAATGATTCTTATACTTATTTTTTGTCTTCTTCTTTTTTGTCTTCTTGTGTTTGTTTTGTTGGCGGTTCAAGCTTGATTGGCTCAATGGATTTTGAAAATGCATCGATGATGGTAGTAACCCCAAGCGGAAGCGGCAATTGACCGGCATGTACATCCACATGGTATTTTGCCGAATTGCTTTTTTTGTAGTGCTGGCTTTCCTTACTGGTGTTGGTGCTGTCGTAACTGGCAGATCCTTTGACTGTTACTGAAAAAGGTCCCCAACCGACTTTTGCTTCAAAACTTGCTGCGGCTTTCATCTTGGTTTGATTTTCTTTGGAACTTTCTTCCGAAAAACTGGATTTCACTTCCATGTCAAATGAAATATTCACCGAATCCACTCCCAGGGAGTTTAATGGTACAATGGTTAAAAGCGGGAGATTGAACTGAACTCTAGCTTCTTGAATATCCGGTTTTTCACTGCCTTCATTGTTTTTAATAACTGGCCGGACCAATTCCATTTTAATCATAATCGGGCTATAACTGACAATGTCTTCCGGTTTTTCTGGCTTTTTACCATCTTTTCCAAGAGGAGTAAAACAAGTATCCAATAAGAACTTTGTTTGCGTAATGGCCATTTTGGCATTTGCATCTGCTGCGGCATTTAATGGTCCGCCGATCAGGGCGTCCATTGGTAGTCCCGAAAATTGTTGGGAAATAGATAATAATGTTGAATCCATGAATAATGGTTTTAAAGGATTAATGTAAACACAAACCTAAACCATTTGCTTTGCTCCCGAAAGGGGGATTTTACGGATTCTTTTCGGGAGAATTCCGGATTTCCCCGGGGGAAACCTCCGTTTGTTATTTCAGCAGCGCAATGACATTGAACTTGTAGCTTTTACTGACTGGTATTTTAAAATTTTTGATGACAATTATATTTCCCTCAATGTGTTTGATCTGTTTTACAGCAACAGCAAAGGATTTATGAACCCGGAGAAAGCTACCGGCAGATAGTCGTTCCAACATGGTCGAAAATGTTTCACGAATCGTAATGGTTTCTGTGGTACTGATGATTTTGGTATAGTTTCCGGAAGCTTCAAGGTACAGGATGTTCTCGATCTCCAGTTGAATATGTTTTTTATTGCTTTCAACAAAGAGGCTGCCAGCAGGAGTCTCACGTTCGTTTGGAACCGTTTTTTGAATAACAGAACTGTCGAAAGTCTTATTAATAGCTTTTAAAAACCGTTCAAAGCTAAAGGGCTTCAGCAAATAATCGGCAATATTGTGTTCGTAACCATCCAAAGCATATTCCTTGTGTGCAGTTGTTACGATTACTTTTGGCGGACTTTTCAAGGTTTTTAGAAACTCAAATCCTTTTAAAACGGGCATGTTCAAATCCAGGAAGATCAGTTCTACCTGATGTTTATTCAGATATTCAAAGGCTTCCAAAGCATCGTAACAATTTTTCGCTAAGTGCATACCCGATAATAAATCGCAATAGCTTTTAATAATGTCGTGAGCGATATGCTCGTCATCAATAATCAAATATCGGATCATCATTTCTTCAAAATTAGTTGTGCCCGGTACACGGTTTCCGTTACTAAGAAAGTTAATTCGTATTGGTCCGGATAAGTCAGCTCCAATCTCCGTTTCAGGTTCTTTAAACCAATTCCCGGTGTACGTTCCCTTTTTTCATAATTGTTTTCAATCGTAAATTGCAGTTGGCTTTGCGAAGTAATGATGCTCATTTTGATGTAAGCATTTGTTCTCAGGCTTTCAATACCATGCTTGAATGCATTTTCTAAAAGAATGATGAACAAAAGCGGAACTACCTGACGGGTTTCGTCCGCATCGCAATGAAAATCAATGTCCATTTGTTTGTGATACCGCACTTGATGCAGTGCAATGTAATTTTTTAACAGCAGGATTTCGTCTCCGATGGCGGCAGTTTCTTTTTCGCTTTCATAGATACTGTAACGGAGTAATTCGGAAAGATTCAAAATCAATTCCCTGGATTTTTGCGTATCACTGGCTACCAGGCCATATAAGTTGTTCAGCGTATTAAACAGAAAATGCGGACTGACCTGGTTTTTCAAAAGAGCCAATTCAGCCTGTATCCGCTCATTTTTCAATCGGGAAATGAAAATAACCTGGCGAACCAGCCAGAAAATTCCCAGGAAGAAAAGGAAGGCGTAATAACCAATTACAGCAATAACGATCACCGGATGGTAATTTCCCAGGAATACGGTGGATTTGTTTTCTGTAAAAATGACGTCACAGGTCGCAATAATGAATGGAACCAAGGCTATTGCCAAAAGTGCAAAAGCAAGCTGTTTTGTATTTCGTTTCAGAACCTCCACATTGCAATATTACAAATTATAAACCGCCGTCTGCAAGCGTGTTGACAAACAGTTCCCGGGATGTTTTGAAATGATGAAATCGGGTGACGAAAGGACTTTAAACCAACCCGGAATCCTTGTGCATAACGATGGAATACACTTGTCACAATTCCTTTCAAAATGATAAAACCGTGTATACGTTTGCTGGAATTAAAACACCGGAGTATGAAAAAAAGAATTGTCAGGTATCTGAAACACATTGTGATAACCTTTTTAGTATTGGGAATGATTGCCTTCTTGTTCGGGTGGTATCACGGAGCAAGCTTTCGGTATGCTGAAAATCCGCTGATGATGAATTGGGATGGCGATGGACCATACGTTTTTGCAGATACGGATAGTACTTTTTCTGTAAACTATATCAGGGGAAATCAAGAGCAGGGATTTTACCTCGATCAAAAGAATTATGCCGTGAATTCGGATATTCCGGCTTCTTGTCACTTCGCTTTAGATGCAACTAGTTTTGAGTTTTTCATTCAGAATAAAGTTGAAATTCCCGGAAATACTTACAGGGGCAATTTTGATATACTGGCTGTTTCCGATATTGAAAGCGGGTTTAAAACCTTTCGCGATTTCCTGATTAATAACAAAATCATTGACAGGAAGTTAAACTGGATTTTTGGAAAAGGACACCTGGTGTTATTGGGAGATTTTGTGGACAGGGATTTTTCAACTACCCAGGTACTTTGGTTTATTTATAAGCTGGAACAGGAAGCTGAAAAAAAGGAGGGAGCAGTTCATTTTATCTTGGGAAACCACGAACTGAAAAATATGCAGGGAAATTTTGAATCGACAGCACCTAAATATTTTCATGTTTCCGCAATTTTAGGAAGGACTCAGACCGAACTACTCGGAAAAAACGCTTTCCTTGGAAAATGGATGGCCAGTAAAAACTCCATCGAACGGATCAACGGAATTCTCTTTACACATGGCGGATTACATCCCGATTTGGCAAATTATCAAACCGATCTGGATGAGGTCAATCGAATTGCGCGGAGTAATTATTACAAACCCTATTATCCGAAAGCGGGAAAAAGCCTGGAACAGTTGCTCATCTCCACAGAAAAAGGAATTTCCTGGTACAGGGGGTATTTTAAAGAAGATTTGCAGCAACAAGATATTGAACGAAGTTTGAATCAATTCAATGCCAAAGCAATTGTAGTTGGACATACACTGCAACCGGAAGTCAGAAGTTTGTTCAATGGAAAAGTAATCGGAATTGATGTAAAGCATCCGAGAGACTATTCCAAAAGTTTCCCCAATAAACAATCCGAAGGTTTATTGATCAAAAACAAGCGATATTACAGGGCGTTACATAATGGGGAAATAGAAGAAATTTAATAATCCGTTGATTTGGCATTTTCCTCTAAAATTTCGATGTATTTCTTCCAGCGTTTGTCTTTATGAAGCGGAGCAAGGAGCGGTTCTTCGGTTAATGTGCCGCTTCCTCTGAGTTTGAACCTGTTTGCAAGCAGTTCGATTTGTTTGAAAGCTTCTTCGGTGTTTCCGGTTTGTGCAAAAGCAGTGAGGGAGTTAATCCGCTGGGAGAATGTACCGCGAATCAAATTCAGTTCAAAAGCGCGCAGGTATTCCTGTGCGGCAAGTTTGTAATCTTTTTGGTTTAAAGCATTCAAAGCATTGGAGCAACCCTCAAAGAAATGGTAGTATTGCTTTTTTTCGTTCAAACTTTTGACCAGGTCTTCTTTATCTTTTTTGGGAATGGTCGAATCCGTTTCCAATAGTTTGAGCGATAAGGAACAGACATTGGAAGCTGTGCGGTAATTTTCGTTTACTTCAGCAGCAGCCTGTACATTGTTTACCACATTCTTGAATGTATAGGCCATTTCCGTTTTCCGGATCATTGATTTTTGACGAAAGCATTTTTTGATCGCTTCTTCAAGTTGTAAATCCTGCAAACCTTTCATAGAAGCAAGATCATCGGGCGTGATGTTCCACTTTTGTGAAAACAGGGTATAACCGTCATTGAATGTTACGGGAAAGGTTTCCATGTGATTGGCATGGTCGTATTTCCGGAAGTTCCAGTCGGGAAATGCAGAATTTCGTGCCCGGATAGAAGAGTCAATTTGCAGGGTGGTTCGAAGAAAATCATTTTCCATTTGACCGACATCGCCGCCCGTAACGTAAAAAAAGGTGTTCATATTGGGAAAATCATTCAGGTATTCCGGAATGAACCGGGTCATTCCATCCAGGTTGGTGTTCGGACTGGCAGCAATAATGGCTCCAAAGGGGGAATTGGGTTTGAAAGCCTCACAAAGCAGAAAGGTTCCGCCAAGCGAATGCCCGATTCCAAGCTTGAAATCAGTTGCCCGGTAGTTTGCATTCACGAAAGGAAACAATTCCTGCTCCAAAAAATCAGTCAATATGCTTGAGTAGAATTTTTTATTAGTGGTTTTATCCGTTTTCACAGCAGGAATAAATTCTTCATAGCGATTTTCCGTGTGAACCGAAACAATCAGCATCGGTACAGCGCTGTTTGTCTGACTGTAATATTCCAACATCCCGGAAACCATCTTCAGGTAGGGCTCATACTGACCGTCAAATAAGTAAGCAACCGGGTATTTGTTCAAACTGTCTTCCAGGTATGCCTGTGGGAGGTAAACTGTCACTTTGCGATCGCGACCGAAGTTTTTTGATGGAATGGTATGTTCAACCTGCTTTTGAGCGAAAAGACCTTTGAAACATAAAAGGAATAAAAAAGTAAGGAGTCGGTCCATAAGTAGTGTTAAATAAATGGATATAACGATCCGAAAGCACATTCGTTACAGTTTTTATACCAAAAACCAAGGTTTTAGCCTTTGAATATCATGTTCATTGACTTCCAGTTTTTTCCATCGACAGTCAATGTCGTGAATTTCTCGGGATCCATTACAAAACCTACTTTTTCATAACATCGGATTGCTCCCGTGTTCCAATCATAAACATTTAATTCAACGGTTGGTACTTGAAGGTGATTGATGGAAAAAGAAACCAATTCACGAATGAGCTCTTGTCCGAATCCCTTTCCCCGGAGAGATCGATCACCGATAAGTACGCGGCATATTTTGGCCGTGTGATTCTCCGTTTGATAAATTTCAGCGTGTCCGATCACGTGATCAGAATTGGTGTCGATCACTTTAAAAGCAAAGCGTTTAGGATCTTCCAGGTAAGATTCCAGCTGTTCTTCCGTAAGCGGGTAGGTGAAAATTTCCCCTGCAAACTGAATCAGAAGTTCTTCACTGTCTATCCAGGAAATCAATCGTTTGAAATCTTCCTGCTTAAAGGGTTCTAATCGTATCATAATCGTGCTGAACCATCAACGAATTCCGGGCGGTTTTATTTTTCCGGACTTTCTGAATTTTAATTCTTTCTCAATGAATCCTGAACCAATTTCTTTTTTTTGAGATGATTCAGATACCACCAGGTGAAAAGAGGTAATGCTGCAACCTGGAATAGTAATACTGCCAAAGAAGTCATTCCCTGTAGCTCATTGGTGTTGGCTTTTACGAAAAGTTGTGCTCCCAGCGGACCGCTTGAAAAAACAACGATATTGAAAAAGTTCCATCCGAAATGTAAACCAACCGGCAGATAAAGAGACTGCGTTCTGGCAAAACTATAGGCTAATGCCAAACCGAATATGGCTGTCATTAAAAAGACAACTATTATTTGGACAGGATTTCCGAATGCATTGTAGGAAAACAAATGATAGATTCCGAATGAAACAGCGGATAGAATACATGCAGTGTTTATCCCGAAAGCTTTCATGAATAGGTATAAAACAGCTCCACGGAATATCAATTCTTCAAACAGCACGGAAACAAAAGTCCACCAGGTACTTTTTAAAAGTATTACAAGCGGTAGTTGTTTATTCAGAATCCAGCTGTTATCAGCAAGAGACGTTTTTAAGAAGTGATAAAGCACACAACATACACCTGACAGCAATAACCCCATTCCCAGCGTGATGATCCTGTTTTTGGTGGGAGTAAAACCTAAAGCGTTCAGGTTCTTTTTAGCGAAAAGCCAAAGTAAAAGCCAGGAAATGGCTAATTCTGCTATAATGCCAATCATAGTGTTTTTATGAAATAGTGTCAATCTGCTAAGTAAGTGATTTTATTTCATTGGAAGGAAGGTTAGTCAATCCTTTTTCAAAATTCCCTTTTCAACGCTTTGATCAAGAAGCTGCTCCGCAAAATTCCAGATGGTTTCCGAACCTTCTTTGATAATGCTCTTTTTTTGATGTACTTTTTCAAAACTCACATCAAACTCCTTCCAGGTTCCGCCATTGTTGGAAGTGTTTTGAAGCAAGGGTTCCAGGCGATCCATGGATCTTGCAAATTTAGCCTCGTCAGTTTCACCGGCTTCAAATTCTTCCCAGATAGCGATTAAATCTTCCGCCTGTTCTTTTGGAAGCAAGCCGAAAATACGATTCGCAGCCAGGCGTTCTTCGTCCGTATTGGAATGACTCTTTTGCGTGTCGTAGATAAACGTATCTCCGGCATCAATTTCAACGATATCGTGGATCAAAACCATTTTAATCACTTTTAAAAGGTCGACGGATTTATTGGAATGTTCAGCCAGTACAAGCGCCATTAAAGCCAAATGCCAGCTGTGTTCCGCATCGTTTTCGTTTCGGTCGCTGTTAAACAATTTTGTTCTGCGTTGAATGTATTTGACTTTGTCAATTTCGGTGATAAAATGGATTTGCTTCAATAGATTTTCCGGGATCATTGTACACGAATTTTATGTTGAAACAAAGATACTTCAATTGAAGTGAGGAGCTTGTTAAAGCACACAGCTTTTTCCGTGTTACTTCAAGATAAGGTTCACCTTGCAGGATGAACTATCTTTCGTCTTCATACGTTCTCCGTATTCTTCTGCGGTAGAAATAGCGTATTTTTGTGTTTAACACTCTTTTATCACTTGTTTAGCCAAAAAAATGGTAGAAATCAGTTATCAATTTATGACATCCGATCAGGCAGATAAACTGCAGGAAATTGACCGTTCGGAGTACATCGATCAGGTATATGAAATGCGGGAAGGTGAGCTGATCAATTTAAAAGCGGACTACGAATGTGAGAACTGGAATGCGGAAACATTGGCGGAAATCAAAGCTCGGTTTTTGTTTGAATTGCAACATGAAGGAGTTGCTCTGGGAGCGTTCGACGGAAATACACTGGTTGGTTTTGGAGTACTTGCACATCAGCGCAGAGGCGAAAAACAGGATATGCTTCAGATTGACCTGATGTATGTTTCAAGAAATTATCGCCGGAAGGGAATAGCCACGGCGATTTTAAAGGAACTGAGTAAAATTGCGAAAGAAAGAGGAGCAAGCTATCTGTATATTTCATCCACTGAAACACAATCTGCTGTTTCATTTTATCAAAACAATGGCGGTAAGATAACGGATGTTGTTGAGCAGGATCTTTTTACAAAAGAACCTGAAGACATTCATATGATTAGGAAACTTTAGACCAAAACCTTAATGCCGTGCTATTCCCAAATGTTTTCCTTCAATAATGCGCTCTACGTGGTCAATTTCTTCGTCGCTGCCATCATAGAATAGCAGAAAACGTCCTTCTTTCAGGTGTTGCTCATAAACAACATGATCTTCTTTGACGCCAAGATCAACCAAAATAGAAGTGATTCCGCCCGTTACAACACCCAATTGAAAACCTGCAAATGCACCGATAACAGCCCCGGCACCGAATAAAAGTCCCAATCCCGGAATGGCAAAAAGCCCTACACCGGTTAAAACTCCCAAAGTTGTACCCAGCACCGAACCGATTGCAACGGGAGCCGCAACCAATGCTTTATTAGAGTGAATGTGCACATGATCATCAATCACTTCCGCACGGCCAACCAATGATACTTTCGACATATTTACGCCGCTTTCACGTAATGCTTCCAATGCCTTGAGTGCTTCAGCGTGTGAATCGAATATGGAAATACTTTTTTTCATGACTTTAGAATTGAATGGGTTATACCCTGTAATTTACACTTATTTGAAATAAAACACATACAATCTTTGTTAAGAATAGCTGAATGTGTAGTCATATCAAACAAATCGTTTAAGTTCAGGCAATTTTGTCCGGAATCATCATTCGTTTTTCGCGTTCGTTTGCCTCTTCCTAATTTTAACATTGTTATATCAATCATTGAAAAAGTCGTTTGAAATGAATTTTAAGTAGTTGATTTTAAAATTGATAGTATTTCAGGAAGTCCCTGTTTCAGGGAGTTGTAGCTCGGTAGATTACTTAAAATGCGCTTAACGTTTTCTTAATTCTCCTATATTTGACCTCATACAACACCATTACTAACTTACTCTCAAGTATGAAGTCAACACTTATTACTATTACCCTGGGTATTCTCTTTACCCTGGGAGTTACAAACGTATCCTATTCGAATAATTTGGTTATCAGTGATGTTACCCTCACAAATGATTCAACCTTAACATTCAAAGTCAGCTGGGAAAACAGCTGGAGAACAAACAATGCGCCTTACAACCACGATGCTGTTTGGCTTTTCATTAAAAAAAGAGATTGTGCTTCACTTCAATGGTCGCACGTAAACCTGAGCCTGACACCAGGGAATCATTCAACTTCTTCTCCTTTGGAAATCTACCTTGATGGCAGAGATGCCGGTTCCAGCGCAAAAGGTGTTTTTGTGCGCAGAAGCAGTGCGGGATCAGGGAATATTTCCGGCGTGACGGTTTCACTGCGTATGCAGGGAGTAACTGCAGGCCAGTATGATTTTAAAGTATTTGGAATCGAGATGGTTCAGATTCCTGCCGGATCATTCAACCTGGGAGATGGTGTATCAACCGGTTCCTATAAAACAGGAAATACAAATAATCCGTATCTGGTTGCTTCAGAAGGAGCAATAGCAGTCGGTACAGGAGCAACGAATTTGTATGCAGCGTCAAGTGCAGCTTATTACCCGGTTGCATTACCGGCAGCTTATCCGAAAGGATTTAAGGAAGTCTACTGTATGAAATACGAAATTTCCCAGGGACAATACGTGGATTTTGTCAATACTTTGCTGGCAGATCAGGGAGCGGCAAGACAAATCACAGGTGCGGTAAGCAGATTATCTATTTCCGGAACCTGGCCGGTACTTGTGGCAACAGTTCCGCATCGGGCAATGGCTCAAATGAGCTGGTATGATTTGTTATCTTATTTGGATTGGTCCGCATTACGTCCTATGACAGAATTGGAATTTGAGAAGATTGCAAGAGGTCCGGTAGTACCGGTTGCCGGAGAATTTGCCTGGGGCACGAGTTTAATAACGGATGCGAATACCTTAGCAGCTGATGGAACAGCTACAGAGAATAGTTCTTCTCCAATTACTGCTGGAAGTGGTTTGGCAAATTATGGAAATACGGGTGTTCTGGGACCAATTCGCTGTGGTTTTGCGGCTAAACCCGGAACAAACCGTTTTGAGGCAGGAGCAGGATATTATGGTGTAATGGAACTGAGCGGGAATATTCTGGAATCAACAGTTAATACGATAGATGGTTCAGGGGCAGCCTTTACCGGAGTTCTGGGAGACGGAGAAATTTCACTTTCACCCAGTCCGGGATTTGCAAATGTAGCCGGTTGGCCTTCGACAGCAGCCGGTACAACCGGGGCTTGTATGAGAGGAGGGAGCTGGGCTCAGGGTGAAACGACTCTCCGGGTTTCCGATAGAACGCAAAGTAATGCGATGCCTTCTACAAGAGTGAATTACTACGGTGGGCGCGGAGTGCGCTAAGACCTTTAGTCTGAAATAAGATGAGTACATCATTTTTCTTACGAACAGGATTCGCGAGCGTATTGTTCCTGCTGAACCTTTTCCATGCTTCGGCGCAGTTTGAAGGCGGGCAGGGAAGTGGCTACGATACCCTGGATTTTCCGAATTCGATTTGTAATTCCTTTTCCGGGGATTCCAATTCGGGTTATGCGGCACTGCACAACCCAAGTGGCGGGAACTGTTCCATGTTTGCGGGGGATTCAAGCTCCGGCTATGGAGCATTTCACAACCCAAGCGGTGGAAACTGTAATATGTTTATCGGCGGGGAATTCTCCGGTCACAACAATACGCATTATGTGAACCCCAATTCGACCTGTTTCCTGTTTACGGAATCTGCGAACGGTGGAAGCGGACATTCCGTAAGGGCTTACTCCTCGGACAATCTGAACCAATGTGCAATTATTGCGCTGGGAGTTGAAGCTTCTCCTTTGTTCGGAGAATTAAACGGAAACCGTGGAAGATTGTATTGGCAGACGTATTCGGAGCGCAACAACTCCGGTTTTGAAATTCAGAAAGCAAGCGACGGGCAAACCTGGGAAACAATCGGCTGGGTAGACGGTGCCGGAAGTTCGACTTCTGTTTTGGACTACGAATTCTTTGACTCCGATTTGTCTTCTGAGGGCCAGTATTACCGCTTCAGACAAGTAGATTTTGATGGAATGACTTCCTATTCCAATCTCGTTTTTTTGAGTTTGAAAGCGCCTGCTTCCCTCGAAGAAGTTTTTGTCTTGTTCCCGAATCCTGCAAGTCAGACCAACGGTTTGAAACTGAAAGGATGGGTAAAGAAAGAATGGCGGGTAGAATTGACGATTGTTGATCCTACCGGACGGATTATTTTTTCTGAAAAACAAACCTTTGACCAGGGAAAAGAAGTCTACGAATTTCCGATGGAGATCTTTACTCCCGGAACCTATTATTTATTCCTGAAACCTGAAAATAACGCTTCGAATCTTCGGATTCCGTTTGTGATTATGAACTAAATCAAAAACAGCAAAAAGGGAAGTGAAAACTTCCCTTTTGTTTTTATTTTTCAAATGTATTAAAACGTCTCGCAACGAATACTTTTCCAGCTATGGAATGACTTTACAGGTACGTTTTACCTTTTAAAGGACTTCTATCGTTGTTGTGTAAGTCATGCGCAATTTGAATCATTCCACCGTTATTGGCTCCTCCTGAAAGTGCTCTTCCAAAAATGTAGCTGGTGGTGTATTCTTGCCAGGTCTTGCAATAGTTTTTGATCCCGGTGTATGATGCTGCGATGTATTCTTTGAGTTCGTTTTCTGATAGATAACCCAACTCATAACAACAACGGGCCAAAAACACGCCTCTTCCAAAATTCCATCCGCTGTCTTTTGTACGTTTCAACTGAGAGAAATCGGAAATGACTTGTTGTTCGATCAATTCAGGAACCACCTCATTCAAGTTTCGATACACATTGACATAATAATCCAAAGCCTCTTGATCATCCGGCAAACCTGCCTTTAGAATCTCCACATAATTTTGTGGATCTTCGAACGCTTTGTACACAACATCCAGGTTTGTATCCTGGTTTCTGAGGTGTAAAGACTGAAGAGTCTCAAATGCATCCTGTCGATTGTAAATTCCCCAATAGTCTTCAACCAATGTCTTTATGTCAGATTTGTTCATTCCTGTTTCATACGAATTTAGAAATGCCGATTGTTGCTCCGCATACATTGAACCAACGAGTAATTGATCCAGGGCCTGACCCGTTACAGGATGTCGATCGTTTAATTGAATGCTTTTAAAGGCATTGAACAGTTTCGAAAAAATACTCATCGGTGCTTAAGCTTTCAGGTTTGGAAACTTTTTTTGTAAAAGAGGTAAAAATTGTTCACCCACTACCTGATACTTGGCTCTTGTCAGGAATTGTTTTTTGACATCTAACAGATCCGTCGGATTTGGAACGTACTTTAATCGGTCGTGAATTTCAAGCGATATCGGGCTTCCATCCATGTTCAATGTAATGATGTGCGTTTCCGGCAAATATTCCTCGGATGATTTTGAGTAAGCCCCCAATTGAGATTTCAAAAGACCTCCATACTGAAGGGTTGCAGCTTCCACCTGGAAATGATCAAAGATGATGTGCTCATCCAATTCACCGACAGTGTTGGTCGTGAAAAGATGCAAATCATTATTACTCAAAACCCAAAAACAATCTGTTTCTACTCTTCTGAGTTTCACACCAACTACGGACAGAGCAACGTTTTTCAGACCGTCACTTGCAATTTGCTGAACTTTCTCAGCATTTGATTGCGGCACAGAAGCGGAAGTAAAGGCGTCAATAGATTTTCCGTTCATCCACCCTTTTAATTTTGAAAAATCTTCTGCCAATAGTTCCTGTTTGTAAATAGTATATCGGGTTCTTTCTGTATCGAGGTCAATTTCTGCTTTTACTCCTTTGTGCTTTTTGTTCATATAGATCATAAAACACACACCTGCGATCACCAATACTACCGGAATTAAAAATAGTGGATTCATAAATTTTACGTTGTTTAAAATGTTAGTTGATTTTACTCTTTTTGTTTTTTTTGACAAATATATAATAAATTGATATATCAATTAAATTAAAGAAAAGTTAGTTCAAATGTCTTGTTTTATAAGGTGTTGAACGTGAAAGTGTTATTTGTTTAAATAAGTGAATTTATTTTTTTTCTTCCGATCCCAAAGAGGTAAAATGTTCATTTTTAGTTTACGATAAAAAGGTGATTCACTAAAAAAGGCATTCAAACAGAATGCCTTTTAATTTTTGTCAGAGTATTTGATTCTCTATTCTTTTATAACCTGTAGTGTAGCAGATTTGCCTTCACCGGTTGTTATTGTAAGTAAGTAAATACCCGGTGTATGTTCAATGTAAAGGTCAATCTGCTCGGCTTCCTTTTGATGATATTGATCAACCATTCTTCCTAGTTCATCTCGCAGAATCAGTGTAACGTTATGATACGCTTTACCTAAATCCACTTTTAGAAGACCCAAAGTAGGGTTGGGGTATGCTTTCAATTCAGATACGAAAGCGTGATCGTCTAATCCAACACTTGTAATATTGACACAGTTACTTGTATCCGTACAACCATTGGCAGATGTAACAATCACAGCATATGTGCCGTTATGTGTTGGTGTATAGCTTTGAGAAGTAGCTCCGTTGATTGCAGAAAATGAATTATCACATTTTACCCATTGATAAGTAGCTCCGGATTCTCCTGCGGTAATCGTAATACCATTAAGTGTTACGGATGCATTCAGTGACAGAATTGTCAGGTTCAATGTGACCACCGAATCGCAACCGGCAGCATTTGTTCCCGTCCAGGTATACAAACCGGAAGTCGTATAATTTGTTCCGTGCCAGTTGTAGCTTCCGCACTCAGATACAGTGACAGTAGCTGTTGACGGTTGTTTGATCGTTAAGTTCAAAGTCACCACAGAATCACAACCTGCAGCATTTGTTCCTGTCCAGGTATACAAACCGGAAGTCGTGTAAGTCGTTCCGTGCCAGTTATAGCTTCCGCACTCAGCCGCAGTAACAGTAGCTGTTGACGGTTGTTTGATCGTTAAGTTTAATGTCACTACCGAATCACAACCTGCAGCATTTGTTCCTGTCCAGGTATACAAACCGGAAGTTGTGTAAGTTGTTCCGTGCCAGTTGTAGCTTCCGCACTCAGCCGCAGTGACAGCCGCTGTTGACGGTTGTTTAATCGTTAAGTTCAAAGTCACCACAGAATCACAACCTGCAGCATTTGTTCCTGTCCAGGTATACAAACCGGAAGTCGTGTAAGTCGTTCCGTGCCAGTTATAGCTTCCGCACTCAGCCGCAGTAACAGTAGCTGTTGACGGTTGTTTGATCGTTAAGTTTAATGTCACTACCGAATCACAACCTGCAGCATTTGTTCCTGTCCAGGTATACAAACCGGAAGTTGTGTAAGTTGTTCCGTGCCAGTTGTAGCTTCCGCATGCAGATGCGGTAACCGTTGCTGTAGTTGGTTGCTTGATCGTTAAATTCAAAGTCACCACCGAATCACAACCTACGGCATTTGTTCCTGTCCAGGTGTACGAACCGGTAGTTGTGTAAGTTGTTCCGTGCCAGTTGTAGCTTCCGCATGCAGACGCAGTACTTGTCGAAGTTGTTGGTTGTTTGATTGTTAAATTCAAAGTCACCACCGAATCACAACCAGCAGCATTTGTTCCCGTCCAGGTATACAAACCGGAAGTTGTGTAAGTCGTTCCGTGCCAATTGTAGGTTCCGCATGCAGAAGCAGTGCTTGTTGAAGTTGTTGGTTGTTTGATTGTTAAATTCAAAGTCACCACCGAATCGCAACCAGCAGCATTTGTTCCCATCCAGGTATATGAACCGGAAGTCGTATAAGTTGTTCCATGCCAGTTGTAGCTTCCGCATGCAGATACGGTAACCGTTGCTGTAGTTGGTTGTTTGATTGTTAAATTCAAAGTCACCACCGAATCACAACCAGCAGCATTTGTTCCCGTCCAGGTATACAAACCGGAAGTTGTGTAAGTCGTTCCGTGCCAATTGTAGCTTCCGCATGCAGAAGCAGTGCTTGTTGAAGTTGTTGGTTGCTTGATTGTTAAATTCAAAGTCACCACCGAATCACAACCAGCAGCATTTGTTCCGGTCCAGGTATACGAACCGGAAGTTGTGTAAGTCGTTCCGTGCCAATTGTAGCTTCCGCATGCAGACGCAGTACTTGTCGAAGTTGTTGGCTGTTTGATTGTTAAATTCAAAGTCACCACCGAATCGCAACCAGCAGCATTTGTTCCCATCCAGGTATATGAACCGGAAGTCGTATAAGTTGTTCCATGCCAGTTGTAGCTTCCGCATGCAGATACGGTAACCGTTGCTGTAGTTGGTTGTTTGATTGTTAAATTCAAAGTCACCACCGAATCACAACCAGCAGCATTTGTTCCCATCCAGGTATATGAACCGGAAGTCGTATAAGTTGTTCCATGCCAGTTGTAGCTTCCGCATGCAGATACGGTAACCGTTGCTGTAGTTGGTTGTTTGATTGTTAAATTCAAAGTCACCACCGAATCACAACCAGCAGCATTTGTTCCTGTCCAGGTATACGAACCGGAAGTCGTATAAGTTGTTCCGTGCCAGTTGTAGCTTCCGCATGCAGAAGCCGCAAGAGTGGAAGTTGTTCCATGTTTGATCATGAGATTCAGTGTTTCAGTCTTAACACAACCTGATCCATTGATACCTGTCCATGTATAAGTTCCTGACGTTGTATATGTAGTTCCATGCCAATTATAAGAATTACAGGCTGTTGCAGACCCGGTTGATGCCGTTGATTGATTGATAGTCAGGTTCAGAGTTGCTACCGAATCACAACCTGCAGAATTTGTTCCTGTCCAGGTATATAAACCGGATGTTGTATAGGTTGTTCCATGCCAGATGTAACTGTCACATGCAGTGATAGTGGTTGTCGAAGTTGTTGGATGTTTAATCGTTAAGTTCAATGTGACTACCGAATCACAACCTGCAGCATTTGTTCCCGTCCAGGTGTAAGAGCCGGAAGCTGTATAGTTTGTTCCGTGCCAATTGTAGGTTCCGCATGCAGACGCAGTGACAGTAGATGTTGACGGTTGTTTGATCGTTAAATTCAATGTGACTACTGAATCGCAACCTGCAGCATTTGTTCCCGTCCAGGTATACGAACCGGAAGTTGTGTAGTTTGTTCCGTGCCATGAATAGCTATTACAAGCACTCATTGTAATGCCGGAAGTAGTTGCTTGTTTAATAGTCAGGTTTAATGTTGCCGTTGAGTCACATCCTCCGGCATTGGTCCCTGACCAGGTATAACTTCCCGAATTGGTATATGTGGTGCCATTCCAGGTGTAAGATCCGCAGGCAGTCTGAGTAATTGTAGAACTGGTCGGTTGATTAACAGTCAGGTTCAGAGTCACAATACTGTCACAACCGGATACGTTTGTCAGAGTATCCTTGTAAATACCTGCAACCGTTAAGTTCATTCCATTAAATGAATAAGAACCTCCCGGACAAATTGATGCCGCAAGTGAAGTCTGATTAACACACGGATCAAGTTCATAAGCACCAATATCAACGGTGGTATTCAGAATACGTGGATTACCATCCAGATCAAGAGTAACTCCGGCGGGGATATACGTATTGTTTCCGCGATTGATTGCAATGGAATTAGCTGCTACGTGAAAATCATTAGCTGCTGTATCGATGAAAAAAGGAGGAAGATTGTAATTTGTTGCTCCGTTCGGGAAATGTTGAATGACACAATTAAACGGAAGATAGGTAGCTTGTCCGAAGTAATTGTCGGTTGCATCATTGTAGAAAACAATCGAGTTGTAAAGGCTTTTATTGGAGTTGTTATAAACTCCAGCACCTTTGTCGTCTGCAAGTACACTACTGGTAGATGTATTCTTTGCGACTGTTAATCCTGACATGGTTGCCGTTCCGGTGTTATAAATTCCACCGCCATAGGCTTTATCTTTACTGCTTACACTGTTACGGGTAATCAGGCAGTTAGAGACAAAGGCAGAACTGGCAATATAAGCCCCACCGCCAAAAACGTCTCCTTTTATTGCCTTGGCCTTATTTCCTGAGATCTTTGTGTTGAAAATATGCCCGGGACTGGAAAAATAAATTCCACCGCCGTAGGTTATCGGTGTGTAAGGCTCTCCCATAATTGCTGAGTTATTTGTAATCGTACAATTATCGATATGAACCTGGTAAACGGACGATGTGGTTTCGATAGAAACACCACCACCCCGGTTAAAACTTCTATTGATATCTGAGTAGGCTGCTGCATCGGTTGTATTACCTGAAAAATGACACTTCAATAATACGGAAGGGCCTGTTGTAGGAGCTGTCGGGAATTCGGAACAAAAACCTGCACCTCTTGTAAGTGATTGAACGGAGGTCCCAATGTACTCAGCATTCGAATTCGACGTATTGGTGTTGTTGTAAAAAGAAGAATTCTTGATGTTGAAATAGTTGGTGGTGTAGATTCCACCTCCATATGTAATCGCATTTTCCGGATTAAAGGTGAAATAATTTTCTGTGTTATAGTTCATGGTAGCGTCCAGCACATTGTTGTTGAACGTGCAATTTTCTGCAACAAGAGGACTTCCGGTGAAAATTCCACCTCCGTAAGCACCTGCTTGCAATGCTACAGTAGTTGTATGGGTAGAGACAACGGTTATGGAGTTGTTACTGAAATCAGAATTGGTTATCGTCAGAGGAGCTCCTCCGTATAATCCGGCACCTCTTCCGTTGGCAGATCCAAACCTGGTTGAGGTGATGGAGTTATGTGAAAACTGGCAGTTACTGATCTGAAAGTATTGTGCAGCAGCGATACCTGTCAGGCTGGCACCTGCACCTGATTGGTTTTCTCCTTCTAAATGCGTAATGGTATTGTAATTAAACAAAGAAGATGAAATAATCGCTTTTTTGGTTTGAGCGGTATGTAAACCTCCACCCGATGTAGCAAAACTTGCTGAAGCAGTATTGGCCAGGAATTCGCAATTCGTAATGCGTAGTGTGTCTCCGCTGAAATAAGCACCACCACCATATACTTCTCCGTATGAGTTGTTCATTGCTAGAGATTTAGCGGAGTTGTTATTGATTTTTGTCCCCGTTAGCAACAAAGTATTCGCCGTTGTTCCACTGCAATACAATCCACCTCCATAAGAAAAAGTGTTCAGAACACCATTTTTCGTGACACTGTTATTAATGATTTCAGAATTGCTTATTACAACATTGGAAACACCCGTACGCTTCAGGCAAATTCCACCTCCATGTACATCTCCGATTCTACTCAGAATAGAGTTGTTCGAAACAATTGTGTTTGTAATCTGAACAGAAACAGAATTACAATAAACGCCACCACCGCCAAGAAAAGCCGTGCCGGTGAAGGAATTCATCGTTTCCGCAAGTCTATTGTTGATAATAACGGAATTATTTAGAGTTAATGCGCCACTATTTTCAATGAAAATCCCTGCACCGGCTCCTCCGGGAGTTCCTTCCGCCAAACAGTTATTGTCTGCAACGATCAGGTTGTTCAACTGAACGGTTCCTCCATTCTGAATAAAGAGTCCTGCTCCTTTTGCTCTAACGACACCGGCGCGTGAATTACCACCAACGATCTTGATACCGTCTATAAAAACGGAAGTGGTGTTTCCAACCAGGTACATGACGCGATAGGCATTGTCGGTATTGTTTCCTGCCACACCGATATCACCGGAAAGAATGGTTTCATTCACCCGGTTTGCTCCTGAAGTAGACGGAGTCAGACCAATACGCTGGTTGATGTTTGTTTCTGTACCGGCGAAATTTCCATACAGTTTCACATTGTCTCCCAATACAAAGCTGGTATTCGGGTCGTTCACGTCGGATGTGTAATACGTTCCGGCCGCAACCCAAATTTCATCGCCGCTGACAGCAAAAGCAAACGCCCATTCCAGGCTGGTGTAAGCATTTGTCCAGGAAGTACCATTATTGGCTCCTGTAGCATTCTGTTTGACATAGATTCTTGCTGCAAAAGCATCCGTACAGCCTAGTAACAAGCAAACAATCAGAATTAATTTAATAAAAGATACATATTTCATCGGTGGAAATAGTTTTGAAATTTGATAAAAAGTCGAGCGAAATTAGGCTTTTTTCGAACGTGTCAAATTGAAGGTGTAAAGGTGTAACTGGAATTAATTAACTGAATTAGTGCCCAATAAACGGAAATTCAACACCTGTTTTTTTCTGATTTCACTTCTCCGTAAAATCGTTCAGGCATGTTTTTTACTTAACTATTTATTTTTTTATATTAAGTATTGATTTTCAGTTGTTTATTTTTGTTTTGATAAGAGAGTCGTTACAATTGTAAAGGAAGAATTGGCGTTTCGGATAGCCATCTGAATCATTCTAAATTTCTTCGTTTGAGACTCTTACATTTTATTTTTTTTCTATAAAATTGGGTTATCATTGACCAGGCAATAAATTGACAAACGTTGGGATCTAATTGATAATTGTAAGGATGTTTTGTTGTAAGAAACGGATATTGTCCGGGCAATGATGCTTTTGGCGTATCTTAGAAGGAAGATATGAAAGAAAATTTTTACAATTACCTTCGAAATAAAGCACTGGTAAAAGCCGGGCATTTGTCTCAGCTGACAGACCTGGTTTCAGTCAAAGAATTCAAAAAAGACGAATTACTGCTTTCCAGGGGACAAATCTGTGAGCGGGCTTTTTTTGTGGAGAAAGGATTGATTCGCTTCTATTCAATAGATGAAGACGGGAAGGAACACATCGTGCAGTTTGCTCCTGAAAACTGGTTTATCAGTGACAGGGAAAGTATCTATTTCAGAAGACCTTCCGAGTATTTTATGGATACCATAGAAGATACAACCGTGGTGCTGATCGATCAGCATTTTATTGAAACAGCTTCTGAAATCAGTCCCGAATTCCGGAATTACAACGAATATCTTCTGCAAAATCACATCCGGCATTTACAAAACAGGATCAACCTGTTGATCGGAGCAAGTGCGGAAAAAAGATACCTCGATTTCACCCGGCTTTACCCGGATTTGACGCTTCGCGTTCCCCAATGGATGATTGCTTCCTATTTGGGAATTACCCCCGAAAGTCTGAGTCGTGTTCGGAAGGAGTTGGCAAAAAGGAATTTCAAGCCTTTGTGATTTCTTATCATACATCAATGTGGAAGCGAAGCGATGACTCTAATTTTGTAGTATCAATTTTAAACAAAGCAAGATGAATACAAGAAATATAGAAGTCGTTGTTTCACCGGGAGCTCCTCATTATGTAGGAGACGGATTCCGGGTACATAATTTCATTCCCGGTTCCCGCAATTTGGATATGAAACGCATGGATCCCTTCATTTTGATGGATTACAACTCCAAGTTTTATTTTCCGCCTTCCAAGCAGCAAAAAGGAGTAGGAGTGCATCCTCACCGTGGTTTTGAAACCGTTACGATTGCTTATAAAGGAAAAGTAGCTCACCACGACAGCAGTGGCGGAGGTGGCGTTATTGCAGAAGGAGATGTTCAGTGGATGACAGCTGCATCGGGGATTTTGCACAAAGAGTATCACGAAGAAAGCTTCAGTAAAGCAGGTGGCGACTTTCAAATGGTGCAATTGTGGGTAAACCTGCCTGCAAAAGACAAAATGTCGAAACCGAAATATCAGAGTATTACAAATACCCAAATGGCGAAATACACGTTGCCGGATAATAACGGAATCATTGAAGTGATTGCCGGAGATTACGAGGGCATGAAGGGAAGTGCAGATACTTTTTCGCCACTTCACTTGTTGAATGCACGCTTGAATACAGGTGGTAAAGCCAACTTTGAGTTTCCGGAAAATTACAATACCGCTTTGCTGGTAATTGAAGGAAGTATCAGGGTGAATGATCAAGAAACTGTTCCGACAGACCATTTGGCCTTATTTGAAAACAAAGGAACTGTTTTTACACTGGAAGCAACGGAAAATACTGTTGTACTGATTTTGAGCGGAGAGCCGATCAATGAACCAGTTGTTTCGCACGGACCATTCGTTATGAATACCAAGCAGGAAATTATCCAGGCGATTGAGGATTATAATATGGGGAAATTCGGATATTTGGAAGACTAACGGAAAAGCATATGGAAATCAGTAATAATGAAGAAAAAATGCAGTTCGAGTATTCCGAAAACGGAGAAACAGCCCGATTGGAATACCGGTTCTACAAGAAAAACATTGCATTGATGCATACGGTTGTTCCCGAAACGCTGAAAGGAAAAGGAATTGCTTCCGCATTGGCAGTAAAAGCATTTGAGTATGCAAAAGCGAAAAAGAAGCTCGTAATGGTTTACTGTCCTTTTGTAGCGGGATATGTCAAGAAGCATCCTGAATTAAGAGATCAGATCGATAAAGAGTATCATCAGAATATGTAAGAAAGGTTCTTACAAAAAATCCCTTGCAGCTTCTTGTTGCAAGGGATTTTTTTCATTAAAACAGTTGATTCATCTGCGGAAATCAATAGAATTTGCGTGCAAAAAATAATTGCAACTGAAATAATTTATGGAATTCATCATCAATAATTCAGAGAAAGCCCGAATCCAACTCCCATATCGCTGTCGTAATGCGCGCGGATGCCCATATTTTTCGTTAGGATATAACGCAGATCAACCATGTATTCCAAATCGGTATTGACCATAAAACCGGCTCTCAAACGCTTCGAAATCGGAATGTCTTCCCGCATTAACTGAAGCCGCACATTTCCGTCGTGATACACTTCTGCCTGAAATACAATGAGCATCGGCAAGGTAAAATTGAACCCGAGACTGACAAGCGACCGGTTATCTTTTGAGTTCTTTTGTCCGAAGATATTCTGTTCGTGTTCATCGATTCCCATTTTCCGGTAACGCCAGTCAAAACCTACAAAAGGCATAAACCATTGCATTTTCCCGATGTATCTTCCTACGTGTGTTTCCGTTTCGTAACCGTGCATGTTGTTATAACCCAAACGCCATTCCGTTCCGATACTCCAGCGTGTATTCTGAATCATCGCCATTCCGTCGTTTCCGTTTGTTGCGAAATCGTTTTCCGCCATAAAATGCGGCATGCGGTCGTCTGCAAAAAGTTTGCGCTGTGCTAATTTCGGATTGGTGATCAATGGATTCGGAGCCTGGTTTTCATACGTGAAAATGCGGCCCATTCCGCTCATCATGTGATACAAAATGTGGCAATGGAAAAACCAATCACCTTCCACATTGGCGTTGAATTCCAGCGTATCCGTTTCCATGGGCATGATATCGACGACATTCTTTAAAGGAGCATAATCTCCCTGTCCGTTCAAAAGCCGGAAATCGTGACCATGTAAGTGCATCGGATGCCGCATCATGGACCCGTTGTAAAGAATAATCCGCACATTTTCTCCTTTTTTGATGAGGATTCGATCCGTTTCGGAAATAACCTTGTTATCCATACTCCAAACGTAGCGGTTCATGTTTCCTGTGAGTTCAAAACGAAGTTCTTTGACCGGCGCATCTTTCGGAAGACTCGTTTTTGTCGGAGATTTCAACATGGAATAATTCAAGGTCACAATATCCGACAGTGCATTCGAATCGTACGGATTGTGTTTATGAGCGGTTGTGTCACTTTCCGGTTTTGGTTTGGAACCTTTTTTCTTTTTTTGGATTTCTCCCGTAATTTCAGGGTACATCACCACATTCATATCCATTTGATTCAAACTCATCTGCATGCCCATGTCGTCCAGGTTTCCGTTCATTTTCATCATGCCGTTCATCATTTTCATTCCATCGAAATACTTGAGTTTAGGCAGAGGAGAAGCCAATTGTTTGACTCCCGATCCGATATACAAGGACGTGGATTTGGTGCGATCTTCAGCGGTTGCCAGGAATTCGAAAGAAGTATTCTCTTCCGGAATCGTCACGATGATGTCATATGTTTCGGAAACAGCAATGATCAGGCGATCTACTTCGACAGGTTCCACATCGTTTCCGTCATTGGCAACAACTGTGATTTTTCCACCGGCATAAGTCAGCCAGAAATAACTGGAAGCACCTCCGTTTGAAACACGCAGCCTGACTTTGTCACCGGCTTTGAATTGCGAGAGTTGGCTCTCATTTGCCCCGTTGATGAGAAATTTGTCGTAATAGACATCACTCACATCCATGGCCAGCATGCGTTTCCATTCATTGGTGAGTTTCGTCTTGAAATGTCCCAGTTTGATGGCTTCGAAATAACTTTGCGTGGTTTTTTTCTTAATGGCAAACCAATCGGAAGCATTGTGAAGCATCCGGTGAACATTTCCGGGTTTGTAATCCGTCCATTCGCTGAGAATAACCGGAATTGCAGGCAAATCATCAATGCCTGTCCGGAATGTCGGATCATCCGTTCGTTTGTTGATAATGAAACTTCCATACATCCCGATTTGCTCCTGCAATCCGCTGTGGCTGTGATACCAGTGTGTTCCGTGCTGAATCAGCGGAAAACGGTACACGTATGTACTGTGTGGTTTGATCGGCATTTGCGTCAGATTCGGAACTCCGTCTTCCTGGTTCGGGAGGAATAAACCATGCCAATGCAGGGAAGTTTCCTCGTCCAGTTCATTGTACACATGAATTTCGGCTGTATCTCCTTCCGTAAAAGTGAGTGTGGGCATTGGAATCTGGCCGTTTACTGCAATGGCCCGTTTTTGTTTTCCGGAGAAATTGACCAATGTGTCGCGCACATGCAGGTCGTAACGAACCACACGCTGCGCAAAAAGCCCCTGGTTCATGGAAACCAGGATGAGTGTAAGGAGGAATATCTGTGTTTTAAAATTGTCCTTCAATTTCATGAATGTGTGTTTTATGAATTCAATGAGAATACCGTGAAGCCCGGGTTGAATCTCCGGACCTCACGAAATTGATAAGTATATTGCTAAAAAGTACTTTTACTTAATAGTCTCAACCGTCTTTCCACAGTTCATCATCTGGGCGCCGTAATACGGATTTTTGATTGCGCTTTCCTTACTCAACCAATCAGCACCTTTTCCGTCGTTGTACATCGGACAATGCTGAAAATAAACCGGAGTTGCAGGCTTGGAAACTTTGATTAGTTCATACATATTTGTCGACAATGAAGCGAAATGCTCCCGTTGATGTGAAGGATCTTTCGTTCCCAAAATGTGTTCCGTATCGGTTGTCAGATCTTTCATGACTTTCATCCATACAGCGTGTTCTTCCGGGCTCAATTGATCCATTTTCACCGCTTTCAAAGCCGTGAGCAGGTTTTTCGCCTGGAGAGAAGCTGAACTTCCATCTGTTTTTACCAACGCATCTTTCACTGCGAAATAGCTGTTGAAAACTGCTTCCAATTGATTGATTTCGGGTTTTGAAACACTCGTTTCCGGAGTTTTTTCCGTGGATTCGACTTTCGCATTGTTTGTTTTTGGTCTGGTATACTGGCAGCATGCAGCCAATTTGTTGTATGCATCAGCAGGAGCGAAGAACTTTTCACTGTCATATCCGGCAAGCGCAATGCGTTTCAGAATTTCATCGGAGCCTGTTTTCAGGCTGTCGTATTTGATGACAGCCATTTTAGTTGACTGATTCCATTCCACTTTTGCGACTTTGTTTTTGCTTCCGGCAGTTTCAATGTTTGTCTTACACATTTCGCAATTCCCATAGATTTTCAGGGTTTGCGTTTTTTCATTCTTGATTTGAGCAGTGCAGCTTGTCAGCGTGACAAATACGAGCGAAAGAACGAATGTTATTTTTCCTATTGTTTTCATGATGATTCTTTTTAATGTTATGATTTACCCGGAATTCCGGATGATTCTTTTAGTTTTTGATCGGTTGGTAAACAGACTTTTGATTTGATCTCTGTCATTCCAACCAGGTATTTGATGTTTGATTTCCGGCATCCAGATCCGCGATATGCTTGTCATTCGGGAATGAATAAACCATAGAAACCAAGTTGTCCGTTTGATCTAATATACGATAATTGAACAACACAAAAAACCGATTCACGGCAGATGCGTGTCGGCTAAAACGTTCAAAAAGAGTCTAAATAATGAAAACCTGGTGAAGGATATGAAGTGCTTGTCTGACACTATCGGGCGGATGATGATAGTGATACCAGTTGATTTTAGCATCAAGGGCGTAAAAATCGAAGCGGTATTCCGGAATACTGGTTTCCAACGCAGCATCAAAAGAATGGAACAGATCAAAAGCGGTCTGCGAATATTTTTGCTGATCGGCTTTTAACTTGAAAGACATCTGCTTGTCCTTACAGCAGTCTTTCTCCATTTTTTTGCTTCCGCAAACACAGGTTTCGGAATCAACAATCGGGTTGATGGAGATAGAAGCAACTTCGCCGCCACAATAATGCACATTGATATTGCATCCGATTGCCGGAACAATATAAATAAACAAAAATACGATGACGATAAATCTCTTCATTTTCAATCTCTGGAAACAAAGATAGGGAAGTTCACAAGCGTAGCAATTCTGTACTTCCTTGAATTCTTGAAATGCTAGTATACCAATTTGGTAGATTTTTTCTACAGCAGATTTTACCATTTCAGCCAGTTATGTAGTACTTTAGGTCTTGTAATCCCAAAACGGGTAAACTACGAAAGCAAAGAGCGATGAAAAATTTCAACTGGACACAATTTACGAAGCGCATAGCGGTTAAATCCGATATCAAAACAGTCTACGATGCATGGACAAAAAGCGAAGAACTCGAAAAATGGTTTTTATCCGAAGCGGCTTTTTATACCGCTGAAAATGAAAAGCTTCCTGCGTCTGAAAATTGCTCGGCAGGTTGTAAGTATGAATGGCATTGGTTTGCGGAAGATTATTATGAAGAAGGACTTGTTACCGAAACAAACGGAACCGATTTTTTGGAATTTACTTTTGCCGGAAATTGCAAGGTCGGAATTACCCTGAAACCCGGAAAGGAATCCGTTTTGGTGGAACTCACACAGCGGGAAATTCCTTTGGATGATGATTCGAAAGCTAATATCCGTTTGGGCTGTGCATTCGGTTGGACTTTTTACCTGATCAACCTGAAATCCATTTTGGAAGGCGGAATTGATTTGAGAAACAAAGACACTGAAATCAGGGGAGTGGTGAATAATTAAATGTTGTAAAAATGGCAATTCGTAATATTACGAATCGCCTAATTATCAAAATTGAAAAATGACGAAAAATTCATTTGACAATATTATTTTGACAACAGAAAAAAGAACGTACTTCCTTCTCCCGGCGCGCTATCCACTCCGATCGTTCCTCCCTGTGCTTCGATAAATTCCTTACAGATCGCCAAGCCAAGACCGCTTCCCGGTTTACTGATTCCCGGAACCTGGAAATACCGTTCAAAAATGCGTGAAACATATTCCTCAGCAATTCCTTCTCCGTGATCCTTCACTTCAAAGCGGAGTTGACCCGCTTCCTGTTTCAGACGAATGGTGATGATTTCACCGGCTGGCGAATAATGAATCGCATTGATCAGCAGGTTGATTAAAACCCATTGTGTTTTGTCCATATCTATCGAAATGGGAGCAAGGTTATTTTCCGCGTCGATTTCCATCCGGATTTGATCATGTTCTGCTTCTTTTTGAACAGCTTCAACAGCTTGTGTAATCAATTTGTACGGATCAGAAGGCTGCATGAAAAGCCGGATATTCCCGGTTTCGATTTGTGAGAGATTCAACAATTCCCCGGTTATTTTTAAGAGCCGTTCATTGTCTTCACGGATACTGCGCAACAATTCCCGTTGGTCTTCATTGATGATTCCCACATCCTTTGTTTCCAACAATTGCAAACTCATTTTGATGGACGAAATAGGTGTTTTCAGCTCATGCGAAATGGTTGCCATGAAGTTGGTTTTAGCGAATTCCAATTCTTTGAAAGAGGTGATGTTGCGTAAAATAATTACATTCCCGATCAGTTGTTGTTCGCGTTCTCCTGTCGGAGTGATTGAAATGGTGATGAGTTCCTTTTCGAAATACTGTTCTTTCCCGTCCATGAAAATATTCATAAACGGATCTTCTTTTTGCACATTGTTTCCGGCAATTTCTTTCAAATCGCGGATCAGGGAACGGATCAAATCATTCGATAAAGCCAGTTCTTTTGCGGAACATCCCATCAGGTTCGTTTTCGGAATATTCAGAATGTTGATGGCTTCATCGTTGACAAAGACCACTTTTCCGTGTTCGTCCAACCCGATCACCGGATCATTCATATTGTTGATCAGTGTTTCGATGCGTTTCTTTTCATAGAGCACTTCGGCCAATTGTGTACTGTTGTATTCGTCCAGTTTTTCAGCCATCGTATTGAACGATTTTGCCAGGTCACCGAATTCATTATGACTTTCGAATTCAACCCGTTGCTTGTAGTTCCGCGAAGCAATCTGCCGGATACTTTCGGTCAGTTCTTTAATTGGTTTTGTAATGTTTTTAGGCAATTGTACTAAGAGAATGAAAGCGATCAAAAAGCAGGAACCTCCGGTCAGAATAATCCAGAATAAAGCGTCATCGGAAGAATCGTTTGCCAGTTCGCTTTTGCGTTGAATGGCAGTCATGTTCAACTGCATGATCTGCAGAATATCCTGTCGGATCAAGGTACGCGTATGTTCTTTCTCGTTGATTGCAACAGTCTTGAGTTCCTGAACATGATCTTTTAAACGCTGTGTTATTTCATTCTCACCGGATTCGGTTACGTTCCGGAGTTGTAGTTCCAGGTTGGTTTTGAAGCGTTTCTCAGCAGTTTTATCATAGGCTTCCTCATCCAGTGAAATCAACATTTTCCGGGAATAGTTGAGACTGTTGTAATTGGCTTTCAGAATGTTGTTCGTATCGTTTTTCAAGGTTAGGATGTATCCTCCCGAAACCAGCGACAACAAGATAATCAGCAGGAAAAGAAGTCCGACGCCAAGCGTGAGTTTTGTTTTAATCTTCATGGAAAATCAGTTTATATCAGGATAGAATAATCAAATCAATATCGGATGCTGCTAATTTATTGAGCAATTTATTAAAAACGGAGGTAGCAAGGATTACTTTGAACAAACTGAAATGCGGTTTGCCGATAGAAACCGTTGTAATCTTCTTTTCCTCAGCGATTCGCATAATGGCATCGGTCACATTTTTTTCTTCCACCCGGATGACAGTTGCTCCCAATTCGGTTGCGAGTTTGAAATTATTGATGAGGTGACGCTGTTTGTCCAGGGGAATCCGGTCATTGCTTTCAGCCGGAATTTGTACATACAATACAAACCATTTACTGTGGTAATAATTGGCAAGCCGGGCTGTTTTCCGGATCACTTTTTTGGCCGTTTTGTCGTTGCTGCTGATACAGGCCAGTAATTTTTCATGCCGGAAAGAAGCGTCCTGGTGAATTTCCGTTTCAACTTTGCGTTCCACCTGGCTGGCAACTTCCTTCAAAGCCAGTTCCCGGAGTTGGAGAATGTTTTCCGGTTTGAAAAAATTGTTCAGCGCACGTTGAATTTTATCTGCTTTGTAAATTTTCCCTTCTTTCAGACGTGTCACCAATTCATCGGAAGTCAAATCGATATTCACCACTTCATCTGCGAGTTGCAACACATTGTCGGGAATGCGTTCTTCCACCTCAATACCGGTAATCTGCCGGATTTCCACATTCAGACTTTCAATGTGCTGAATATTTACTGCACTGATGACATTGATTCCGGCTTCGAGAATATCCAGGATGTCCTGCCAGCGCTTTTTGTTCTTACTGCCTTCGATATTCGAATGCGCCAATTCATCGACAATGACAACTTCCGGACGAAGATTGATAATGGCCTGGAGATCCATTTCTTCCAGGTCCTTTCCCTTGTAAAAAAGATGTCTTCTCGGAATAACCGGCAAGCCGTTGACCAATGCTTCCGTTTCCTCTCTGCCGTGCGTTTCGATATAACCTATTTTCACGTCAATGCCATTCCGGAGCAATGAATGCGCTTCCTGCAGCATACGATACGTTTTTCCCACACCGGCGCTCATCCCAATGTAGATCTTGAATTTTCCCCGTCTCGATCGCTGGATCAACTCGAGAAAGTGCCGCACATTGTTTTCCTTTTCTGTCATGACTTGAATTTAAACTTCAAAACAGTCATAGCTCAAAGAAGCCATGACTGTTTAAACCAAAATAATTCATTTTCCTCTTACGATGAATCTAAAACCATCCGCCGTAATCTTTGCGCCCTTTGCAGCTTTGCGTTTCAATATTAAACAGCTTTATTTCAAGCGAATAATGTTGCTTTATATTCTGAACAAAATCGCAAATACCAAACGTGTCTCAGATTTCACCAAATCGGGTCTCCAATCTGCAGGAAGCGGAGTGGTGCTGTAGCCCGTTGGCGATGTAACACCTCCATGTCCTGCAAAATAAGGAACACTCGACTGACGGTGAATCAACTCTGCGCGGAAAGTAATCGTTTGGTTCGGCATCCAGTCGAAATTCGTTGAAATATCCCAACCTCTGAACTGATCGCCCGGATTTGCACTGAACGGAAATGCACCGGCTGTTTGCGTCGGATTGTTCGGATTTGGAAGCGGACTCGCTTGTCCTGTCGGGTAAAGAACCAGGTAACGTCCCGGATTGGTCATCACTCCACCACCGATTGTCCAGGCAAATTTGTTCTTTCCGAACCATATTCTGTTATAGAACATGGCACTTGCGAAATATTGAGCAGGACCGGCTACGCTGTCTCCGTCTCTCAATCCGTTGACACCACCGCCTTTTTCAAAACCGAAGTCAGCTGTTAGTGAGAACGCCATGCGGCTGATTCCTTTGGATTCCGGTCTGTTGAAATACCGCACCAATAAACTGTTGTCGGAGTGGAAACGTTTGCGGTCTTTCAAACCTGCTGCATCCGTTCCGTAGTAATCATTGGTCAAAAGCTTGACATTGCTGTTCGGAATCCAGGTAATGTTCGCTCCGAATCCGGGCATGGCGTTGAACTTTCCGTAACTCTGCCAGCCATTGATCAGCCAAGGCTCGATTTTAAGTGTTTTGGAAGGAAAGATCTGAACGCGCAAACCGTTAAAAAACCAGGGTGTGTTGTCTGAGGTGAAAGAAGCCTGGTATTCCCAGTTTTCATTTTGGTAATAGGAATTCAAACCGACGTAGGACATAAACATCCCGGCATCGACATTGATTCCATACCATTTTTTGAAGTGATAACCGGCATATGCTTCACTGAGGTAACGATACACATTTGCCAGTTCGTATTGTCCTTTGTACGGACTGTAATCATTTCGGGGAACGACTGTTGATCTCGTACCAAACTGTGTCACGATACGCGCACGGGCATTTTTGTACGTGAAATCCCCTCCGAGATTTGCGGATGATAATTGGATTTCATTGTGGCGCGCCAAAGTAGTGGAGCCCACGACTGTGTTATCAATCGGATTATTGAACGAATAATTGTAATTCACATCCAGCATAATTACCGGGGTGAAATACTTGCTGCTCCAGATTGAAGAATCCCGACGGTCGTTTCCGTTGTGCCATGTCATGTCGATGCCGTCGAACGGAATTTTTTCTGCTTCTTCCTTCTTTTGGGCACTTAGTTGCAAACTGATTGCGACTGCAATACAAGTAATGATCTTTTTCATATTATTTTTTAGTTTTTTGAAGATTATCCAATGCCAGGTTTAATTCCAGGACATTGATGATGGATGGTCCAAGGACCTTGAATAATGGTGCTTTTGTATGTTCTTTCACCAATTGCTGAAGCTGTTTTTCATCCATTCCACGTGCTTCGGCAACGCGTTTTACCTGAACCAATGCAGCTCTGGGTGAAATATTCGGGTCCAATCCGCTTCCGGAAGCTGTGACTAATTCTGCGGGAACTTCTTTTCGCTCCAGGTAAGGATGATTTAAAAGAAAGGTATCGACACGTGCTTCAACTTCTTTGAGGTAATCCGGGTTGGAAGTTCCTTTGTTGCTTCCGCCGCTTCCAGCTCCGTTGTAATTAACTACCGAAGGACGTCCCCAGAAATAAGTAGTTGCAGTGAAAGATTGTCCTTCGTGGTAAAATCCGACCACTTTTCCCTGTTTTTCAACCTGGATGCCTAAACCTTTTCCGGGAGAAACTTGTGCGATTCCCCAGATAAATAAAGGATAGGTTACGGATAATAATACCAAACACAAGAAGGTGAAGATATTGACTGCTATGATTTTTTTAAACATGATATTTTGTTTTATGTTCTAAATAAATAGTGAAACAAGTAAGTCCAGCAACTTAATTCCCGCAAACGGAATGATGATTCCACCAAGTCCGTAAATAAGGAGGTTTCTTCTCAAAATGGCACTTGCACCGATTGGTTTGTAAGCGACTCCTTTCAATGCCAGTGGAATCAATGCCGGAATAATCAGTGCGTTGAAAATTACCGCAGAGAGAATGGCGCTTTCCGGACTATGCAGATGCATGATATTCAAGCCTTCCAAAGACGGAATCGAAGCAATAAACAAGGCCGGAACGATTGCAAAATACTTCGCAATGTCGTTGGCAATGGAAAAGGTTGTCAGCGTACCACGCGTCATGAGAAGTTGTTTCCCGATTTCAACGATTTCAATCAGTTTCGTCGGATCGTTGTCCAAATCCACCATGTTTCCGGCTTCTTTCGCTGCCTGGGTTCCGCTGTTCATCGCAACGCCCACATCTGCCTGCGCCAGTGCCGGAGCATCGTTGGTTCCGTCTCCCATCATGGCAACGAGTTTTCCGCTTTCCTGCTCTTTGCGGATATAGGTCATTTTATCTTCCGGTTTTGCTTCCGCGATAAAATCATCTACACCGGCTTTTTCAGCAATATATCTTGCTGTTAACGGGTTGTCTCCGGTAACCATCACGGTTTTAACTCCCATTTTGCGCAGGCGTTCGAAACGTTCCAAAATTCCCGGTTTGATGATGTCCTGCAATTCCACGACTCCGACAACCTGTTCGTTTTCACAAACAACTAATGGAGTACCACCGTTGTTGGAAATGGAAGTCACATCTGCGATTGTTTTTTCAGGAAAGGCATTTCCGGCTCTTTCCACGATGTTTCTAATGGCATCAAAAGCTCCTTTGCGAATCGTGGTATTTTCGAATTGAATTCCCGAACTACGTGTTTCAGCCGTGAATTTGATGAATACCGGGTTTGTTACCGATGAGCGAAGTTCTTCCACGTCTGTTTCCATTTGCTGTGCCAGTTCCAGGATGGATTTTCCTTCCGGAGTTTCGTCATTCAGAGAGGTCAGAACGGCGCAACGGATCAGGTTTTCTTTGTCGGAATCATTCAGGGCATGAAAGGCAGTTGCTTTGCGGTTTCCGATGGTAATTGTACCTGTTTTATCCAATAAAAGAACATCAATATCTCCGGCAGTTTCCACTGCTTTTCCGGATTTGGTAATCACATTCGCACGTAGCGCACGATCCATTCCTGCAATCCCGATTGCGGAAAGTAATCCTCCGATGGTTGTCGGGATCAAACAGACAAACAGCGAAATAAAAGCAGCAACGGTGATCGGCGTATTTGCATAATCTGCAAAAGGCTTCAAAGTCACACATACAATGATGAAGATCAACGTAAATGCAGCCAGCAAAATAGTCAAAGCGATTTCGTTCGGTGTCTTTTGCCGGCTCGCGCCTTCCACCAATGCGATCATTTTGTCGAGAAAACTTTCGCCCGGTTCCGTACTTACCACCACTTTGATCCTGTCGGAAAGTACTTTTGTTCCACCCGTTACACTGCTTTTATCACCGCCGGCTTCACGGATCACCGGGGCAGATTCTCCCGTAATCGCGCTTTCATCGATGGTTGCAATTCCCTCAATGATTTCACCGTCAGTTGGGATGATGTCGTCTGCTTCGCAAATGAAGATATCGCCTTTACGTAATTCCGAGGAGTTGACTTCGTGAATCGCACCGTTTTCGTTGAGCTTTTTTGCCGGAGTTTCCTCGCGTGTTTTGCGTAAGCTGTCTGCCTGTGCTTTTCCACGGGCCTCTGCCAGTGCTTCTGCAAAATTGGCGAAAAGCAGCGTTGCAAACAGGATCAGGAAGATTGTCAGGTTGTAGCCAAAACCGCCTTGATTTGCCGCTCCGAGAAGGATCGCGATACAAACGATCAGCATAACTGCCGTTCCGATTTCCACAGTGAACATCACCGGGTTTTTCCACATAATTTGCGGTTTCAGTTTGATGAAGGATTCTTTGAAGGCATCTTTTACCAGCTGCCGGTCAAATAATGATATTTGTTGATTGCTCATGGTATTTCTTAATGAGGAGTTTGACTGAAATATTCAGCGAATGGTCCGAGTGCCAAAGCAGGGAAGAAGGACAAGGCAGCAATGATGAAAATGACTGCGAAAATCATAATCCCGAAAACAGGAGTGTCTGTTTTGAGTGTGCCCGCACTTTCCGGAATGTGTTTTTTCCCGGCAAGCAAACCTGCAATCGCCAATGGTCCGATGATCGGAAGATAGCGGCTTAGGAGCATCACAATTCCGGTTGTTAAGTTCCAGAACGGATTGTTGTCTGCCAAACCTTCAAAACCGCTTCCGTTGTTTACGGCACTGGAAGTGTATTCGTATAGCATTTCCGAAAATCCGTGGTGTCCGGGATTGTTCAGCCAGCCGGAAGCTTTTCCGTTGTACCAATAACCCATTTCGGTGTTGTGCGAAACAAAGTAAGCTGAAATTGCTGTTCCCGTAAGGATTAATAAAGGATGAAGAATGGCTATGAAAGCGGCAATTTTCACTTCCCGGGCTTCTACTTTTTTTCCGAGAAATTCCGGTGTTCTTCCAACCATCAATCCGGAGATAAATACTGCCAGGATGATAAAGATGTAGAAATTCAGGAAGCCTACGCCAACACCGCCGTAAAAGGAATTTGCCATCATTCCGAGCATCGCCATTCCTCCGGAAATCGGGGTGAAGCTATCGTGCATGGAGTTGACGGAACCGTTGGAAGTTACCGTTGTTGTAATAGCCCAATAAGCGGAAGCTTCTGCACCAAAGCGGACTTCTTTTCCTTCCATACTTCCGGATGATTGATCGATTCCCATTTGGGTAATGGCAGGATTTCCTTTCATTTCCTGAGTAATTGTGGGAAGAAACAAAGCCAGGAAACCGACGGTCATCACGCCCATGATCATCCAGGCCATACGTTTGCGCTTGAGGTAATAACCCAAGGCAAAAACCATAGCGATCGGAATGAGAACAATCAGGATGTTTTCAACCATGTTGGTCAAATAGCTTGGATTTTCAAGCGGATGGGCAGAATTGACCCCGAAAAAACCACCGCCGTTTGTTCCGGCTTGTTTGATGGCAATCATCGCTGCAGCCGGACCTCTTGAAACAACTTGTTCGTCACCCTGAAGGGTGGTGATGGTTTCTTTTCCTTCCCAGGTCATCGGAGTTCCGCTGAGAACCAAAATAACAGCAGCTACAAATGATACAGGCAGAAGAACCCGCGTACAGCTTTTGATAAAATAGTTGTAAAAATTCCCCAGTTGACTGCTTTGCCGGTCGCGCATCGCATTGAACACCATGGCACATGCGGCCATTCCGGTTCCGGCTGTCACAAATTGCAGGAACATGATGCCACCAATTTGTGAAAGGTAAGAAAGCCCGGTTTCCCCGGAATAATGCTGCAGGTTGCAGTTTACCAGGAAGGAAATGGTAGTGTTGAAAGCTAAATCAGGCGACATGGAAGGATTGTGATCGGGATTCAGTGGCAGCCAACCTTGATTTAATAGAATCAGGAAACAAAGGAAAAACCAAACCAGGTTGATTCCGAGTAAGGCATAAATGTGCTGTTTCCAGTTCATTTCGCGCGAAGAATCAATACCGCTGATTCGGAAGAAGAAACGTTCTACCGGGCCAAATACCGGATCCAGCAAGGTTTTTTCGCCGAGATACACTTTTCCGATATAACGTCCGAGAGGGATTGCAATGGCAACCGTCAGGATAAACAGGGCAATAACGCCAAACAATTCAGTATTCATGAACTAGAATTTTTCAGGTTTGAGAAGCACGTAGCCGAGATAAACAAACACGGCAAGAGCGAGAATAAATAGAGCGATCATCGTTAAACGTTTTCAAAGAATTGAACAGCTTTGTAACAAAGCCAGAAAATCAGGAGCGTTAACAGGGCAAAAAGAATTGCTTCCATAAGCGTTTGTTTTAAACTCCGAAAGAATTGACCTGTTTGACATATTCCTTTTCCAATAATTCCGGAAGCGGAATGTTGCATGCAGTCCGGTGCATTTCCATAAAACAGGTGAATGAGAACAAAAAGCCATTGACTACGGCATTTTTCATTTCATTCGTTCCGGTTCGAAGTTGATGTTCAGCGATATCCAGGCAATCGTTTACACGTTTGAAATTCTCTTTCAAAACGTACTGCTTGGTGAGCTCAGCCAAATGGCTCATGCGTCGGTAATTGTTTCGTTTGCGTATCATTTTTTTACATTTTAGATCCGCTATGCCAATTGCCGTTCCACTAAATGAGGAATCTTGCTAATCTATTGAAAGATAGTGTTTTTGAATGATGCCAAAAAAATGAAGCAACAAAAAAGCCTCTCAAAATGAGAGGCTTTTATCAAAATGATAGCAATGAAAGTTTATAGCTTGTACTCTTCAATTTTGCGGTACAAAGTCGCAATCCCGATTTCCAGTAAACGAGCAGCTTCAGCTTTATTTCCTTTGGTATGATTGAGTACTTTCAGAATATGCAGTTTCTCAACGCTGGCCATGGAAAATGCCGATAAGGTATTGCTCTTTTGTTCCTGCAGGAATTGGATTTCCGGAGGAAGATCATCTGTTGTCAATGTTTTTCCATCGGAAAGAATCACTGCACGTTCCACGATGTTTTTCAACTCGCGGATGTTTCCCGGCCACGAATACAGGCTCAGTTTTTCCAGGAAATCGTCATCGATTCCCAATGTTTTGCGATTGGATTTTGCCGAAAACTGTTCCACGAAATGCTTTGTCAGTAATTTGATGTCTTTTGAACGACTGCTCAGTGAAGGCAATTCGACCTGGAAGACATTCAGACGGAAGTATAAATCCGAACGGAAACGCTGCTCTTCCGATTCTTTCTTCAGATCACGGTTTGTAGCTGCTATCAGGCGGAAGTTCGAGTGACTCGGTTTGGTGTCGCCGATCTTCAGGTATTCCGAAGTTTCGAGTAAACGCAATAATTTTGCCTGCAATTCAAGCGGCATTTCACCGATTTCATCCAGGAAGAGTGTTCCGCCGTTTGCTTCTTCGATCAATCCTTTCTGATCTTTGATTGCCCCGGTAAACGATCCTTGTTTGTGTCCGAATAATTCACTTTCCAGGATTTCCTTGCTGAACGTACTGCAATTGAGCGCTACGAAACTGTTATTGGCGCGACTACTTGCCAGGTGAATAGCTTCCGCAAAAACTTCTTTCCCGGTTCCGGTTTCACCGGTGAGTAGCACCGTGGCATCCGTTCCGGCTACTTTTCGTGCCAGATCAATGGCTTTTGTAATGGCCGGAGAAGTTCCGATCACAGAATCAAAGGTGTATTTTTTGCCGACCCGTTTTTCCAGGTTGCGTACGCGTTTACGAAGTTCGACTTTTTCAAAAGCGCGGGAAAGCAGCGGAATGATCTTGTCGTTGTCGTTTCCTTTTACGATGTAATCAAACGCTCCGTCTTTCATCGCCTGCACACTGTCCGAAATATTTCCGAAAGCAGTGAGCAAAATGATTTCCACGTCCGGGTACAATTCCTTGATTTTCGGAACGAGGTCAATGCCGTTTCCGTCCGGTAATTTCACGTCACAAAGAATCACGTCGATTGCTTTTTGAGCCAGTTTTTTCAATCCGGATGCACAATCACCGGCTTCACAAACGTCATAACCTTCCGAACGAATAATTCTTGCCAATAGGGAGCGGTGTTTTTCTTCGTCGTCTATAATCAGGATATTCTTCACGTAAAAGCGATTTAATGATGTAAAACTACAAGATTGTTTTCAGAATCGGATGAATTCTTTGTTCAAAGAGAAATCATTGGGATTTTAGAGCTTAGGATTATTGAGTAATTACTGATGTGTCAATAATTGTTTCTCGAAAAGCAAATGAATTAAAATAAAAAGCTGCATAAATCCTGTAATTTACCACTTAATGGCTTTTTCGACCATTGATCCTGTGTTTAACAAATTTTTACTTTCTTTGTTCCTGTAAACTTATGACTTAAACTTAATCTGCTTGGCCACAAGACTCCTGATTGCGTTCTTATTTCTAACCAATTTTCTGTTTTCCCAGGATGTAGAGAAACTTGCGTCTGATGCAAAAAGCCTTTTACGCCAGGATCCTTTACTGATAAGCGGGGGCTTGAATGCATCCATGGCATTTTATGATGCAAAGGGAATGCAGATGAACCGGGATCCGTTTTACTGGTCTTTAAACGGAAATCTGAATCTCAGTTTGTACGGAAAAATTTCCTGTCCGCTTTCATTTACTCTGACACAGCAGGATAAACAGTTTTCAAACGGATTGGATCGTTTCAATCAACCCTTTAATCAATTCGGAATCAGTCCGCACTACAAATGGCTGACTGTGCACGCTGGATACCGGAGCATGGAATTTAGCGAGCATTCATTAAGTGGTGCGTTGTTTTTGGGTGGTGGAGTAGAAATTGCTCCCAAAAAAGGAATTGTATCCGGAAGTGTTGCTTTCGGGCGATTTTTAAGAGCAATTCCCAAAGGTGGGGTAGACGGTGTTTCGGTTTCATTACCTTCTTACGAAAGATGGGGCGGTGCTGCAAAACTGAAGGTCGGAAAGGAAAAAAACTACATCGAGCTCATCTATTTTAAAGCAATGGATAAGAAGGAATCGATTCCTTTTGATACGGCGACAAATGTTTTGCCAGCCGACAACCAGATTTTCGGACTGAAATTCTTGAAATCGTTCGGTGAAAAGCTATCCTTCCAGGGAGCTTATCATTACAGCATGTATACTCCGAATACCTATCTGCCGGTTGCTAAAATTGAACGATTCACCTACATCAACAAGTTGTTTTCACCGCGGGCAAATTCCCGTTTCAATTCAAGCTATAATTTCCAGGTCGATTATGAAATCAAAGGTTACCGGATCGGGGCGAAATTCAAACGGATTGACCCGGATTATACCTCGTTGGGAGCGGTTTTCATCACGAATGATGTCCAGGAGTTTTCGGGAACTTTAAGTAAACCCTTTCTGAAAAACAGGGTGAATGTCAATCTTGGCGTTGGAACCACACGAAATAACCTTGACAGAAACCAGATTGCCACGCAGCGCAGGTTGGCTATGAATGGTTCGATAAATATCAGCCTGGTTAAGAATCTCAGTATTTCGGTTTCATACAACAGCTTTTCAACGGATGTTGTTGCAATCCGGGATGTATTCTACGATTCCATCCGCTTGTCCCAGGTGAATCAAACCGGAACCTTGAACATCAATTACAACCTCGGGAAAGACATTCGCCATACCTTCAGTGCAAACACGATTTTCCAGGAATCAGGTGGGAACAAACAGCCGACCAATTCCATTTTCATGCTCAATCCGTCGTATAACGTGAATTTCACGAAACTGAACATCGGAATGACTTTGGCCGGAGCTTATACTTCGAGTGAATCGGTTTCTTCAAGAATGGAAAATTTCGGTCCGACGGTCGGTGTAAATACCTCCTTTTTCAAAAACAAGCTAAAAGTCGGCGTAAACGGATCGTATCAAAGCTCGAAACTGAACAAGGTACTTTCCAATAAAAATTACGCATTGATGAGTTTCCTGACCTATACGCTGACCAAGTCCCAGTCGCTGAAAGTCAATTATGCCTTTATCAATAAAAGAGCAGTTGTGGCCGGAGCGCAGGATTTCATTGAAAACAGGTTGACAATTGCCTACAGCTATACTTTCAGTACCAGTTATCGAAAGATCAAAGAATTAATTAAAGCAAAAAAAACGGATGAATAGATTGTTGCTGATCCTGTTTCTATTTGGAGTGTTTTCCCTGTCAGCACAGGAAAACCGACTGGTAATGAAACAGAATGATCATTCTATTGAATTAAAATGGTATTCGAAAGAACTCATCTTTCGGGAATCGACGGTTTTGTACCGGTCAGTCAACAACGGCAGCTGGGAAAAGATAGGTCCGACTTCCTTTTCTTTCGGCCAGGTGAAACCTTCCGCAGAAGAAGTGAAGAAAGATCCGGAATTGAAAGACCTTTCAGACATGCTGAAAACTTCGAAAAAACTGGACGGATTGGGATTACTGATTTCGACATTGAAATCATTTAACAGTGTTCCTTTTTGCCGTTTCCTGGGAAATTATTACGAAGATACACAGGTAACAGCAGGAAATTCATACCGCTACCGGATTGTGAGAGCAAGCGAATCCGTTACACATCCATTGGCAGAATCGGTTGTATTGACGATGGGAGCAAGTACTTTGAGTGAACCGGTCGACAGCCTGAATTTCAAACTGCGTAAAAGAGCCGTTGATTTCAGATGGAAACCGGAACCGGATCGCTATTACGGAGTAAAAGTGTTCAGGTCGGAAACACCGGATAGTATGGGGAAATTGGTGACAAAAGATCCGATTTTGATTTCGACGGTATTGGATCCGAACGGCAAAGCAGTATACCCGGAATACTTTTTCAGTGAAGAAAAACTGGCAGAGAAGAAAACCTATTATTACACGTTTGTCGGAGTAGGCTTTTTCGGAGAACCCTTGAAAGCTTCGGCGCCAATTCGTGTAAGAATCAAAGACGACACGTTCCCGGAAGCTCCGCTGAACATTCAGAAAGTAGTTTACGGTAAAGCGGTACAATTGAATTGGTACAAGGAAAAATCTGAAAATGATTTTGCCGGATATCGTGTTTACCAGGGAAGAGCGAAAGGGAAGGATTCGGTACTTTTCAATGCTGTGAATGAAGAATTACTTCCTTTTGCAGATTCTTCTCACAGACTTTCTGTTCCTGAATTTGGGTTGTATTTTTTCAAAGTTGCAGCTGTTGATGAGGAAGGAAACGAAGCTTTTTCAGCTGAATTGGTCGTTGATGTCATTGACAATGAACCTCCGTCAATTCCAATAAATGTCAGAGTAATCAGTGACACTGCCCGTTTGGTGATTACCTGGGATAAAAATCCGGAATTTGATATTTTGGGATACAAGATTTACCGGTCGGTAAAGAATGATGAGAGCAACCTGTCGCTTCGATCTGCTGATCTTTTGAGAGAGAACATTTTTTATGATTCCCTGCCGGCAAATGCGCTCAATGAATTTACGTATGCAGTGATTGCCCTGGATACCAGTATGAATGAAAGTAAATTGTCCAAACCGGCAACCAATGTGATGGTGGATATCCTTCCTCCGAAACAGCCTTTCCTGAAGCAGGTTTACCGCGCCGACGACAAAGTGGTGATCGAGTGGGTGAGAAACACGGAATTGGACCTGGTAGGCTACAAATTATTCCGCGTTTCGGATGATGATACCAATCGCATTCAACTAAACAAAGACATTATCCCAAAAGATATTGCTTCCTATTATGACCGGACAACTGTTCCTGGAAAATCTTACCATTATTTCATGGTTGCATTGGATTTGAGAGCAAACTGTTCCAAAGAATCCAACAGGATCAATATCAAGATTAAGAGTGAAACTGCAGATGTCAAGAGAAAAGTAGATATCTCCAAAGTGAAATATGAAAAAGCTACCGGATCTGTAAAAGTTTCCTGGAAATCCAATCCGTTGGATGAACAGGTGAGTTATGTGCTTTTCAGAAGAACGGCGGGAAATGAATTTAAAATGCTGACACCTCGCAGCGAGGTGACCTCTTTCCGTGATCAATCAGTAAAACCGGGAGATCAGATCGAATACCAGGTTCGCATGTACAATGCGGAAGGAAAAGTTGTAAGAAGCGGGATCGTCCCGTTTTTAGTACCAGATAAAAAACAGAAAAAATAAACAATGGCCATGAAAAAATCACTCATTTTAGTTTTGTTTGCGCTATTTGCACTAAGTAGTTTGCAGGCACAGGTTGGAATTAATACTCCTACACCGGATTCTTCCGCAGCGTTGGATATTCAATCTCCGTCCGGGGGAAGTAATACCCGCGGGGTATTGTTTCCGAGAATGACCAGTACCCAACGGACAACTTTGCCCAATCCGGCTCAGTCCTTAATTGTTTTTGATACGGATAGCATGATGTTTTATTACCGTGTCGGCACAAGATGGGTCGGATTAATTCCTGCAGAACCTATTGGAACGGTTGGGTCAGGAGCTCCGCATGTGAGTGGTGATATCACCTTGAATTCAGGAACCATTACGGCACCGAATTTAAGTACGAATAACCTGGTTGTTCCGGGCTTTTCAAACAATGCATTGGTTCCTCCGGGAGTGATTGTCATGTGGAGCGGTGCTCCGAATGATATTCCTCCGGGATGGGCTTTGTGCAATGGAAATTATTATCAACCCGACGGAACGATATATTATCATACAAATCCCATGTTAGCGCTTCCGCTGACTGTTGTTTATGCTCCGAATTTATCCGGACGATTTATTGCAGGATATGATCCGGCAATTCCGGAATACAACGGAATAGGAAACCAGGGCGGAACCAATTCGGTGACATTGACCAAAGGGAATCTCCCGAAACACACGCACGTATTAAATGACGGAGCGGACGGAGCTTCTTTTTCCGATAACGGAAGCCACAGTCACCAGATCGGTTATTCCAGTAGTGACAGATCAGGCGGACAAACAGGAACGGATGTTGTTCGTTCGTATCCCGGAGACACAGGAAACGTTTGGACAAGTAATAACGGTGGACACAGACATACCGGAAATACAGGAGACGGAACAACGGATGGTTTAGGAGCTGCTCCACTTGATACACGTCCGCCTTACTTCGTACTTGCCTACATCATTAAGCTTCGCTGATATGAAAACGAAATTAATACTTGGATTACTAACTTGTTTTTTGACCGGTATTGGTTTTTCTCAGAATGGGTTGTTTGTAAACAATTCTACCGGTGGAATCCGAGTGATGCATAATGCTTCTGTCACTATAGACGGAGACTTTCAGGTATTGAGTGCGCTGCCGAATCCGCTCAGTAAGATGATCAATGGCCAGATGTATCTTACAGGAAATGTGGTTTCGAACGACACGATTTATTTTGAAAAACAAGACAGCCTTCCGCATATAAAGCCATCACAGATTCACTTTATAGGTAATTCGGATGCGCGCATTTACGGAACTGCGCCGGCTAAATTTTCCCAAATTATTGTAAATAAATCTGCGGGAAATGTGTTGGCGGAATCCTCTTTTGAATTGCACGATACGATCCGTTTTCTAAACGGAAATGTGATCATTGATACAAACGTTTTGGTAAAACTGGTTTATCACACCGGATCAAATTCTGTTGAATCCAACCCGTGGCTGCTTGGAGAATCTGCTCAGCACCGGTTTATCGGAGAAGGAATGTTGTATACGAGTTTTCCGATTGCTCCGGGGCATGATTTATCCGTAGCCAATACCGGATTCTATTTTTACGGACACCAGAGTGATACCTTGACGCTGTATCGCGGACATAAAAAACTCCTCTTTGCCGGAAACGGAAGTATAGACCGCTTTTTCGATGTGGCGTTTACAAACGCTCAAACGACGATTTACCACGATACGGTTTCCATGAAATACCTGGGAGATGTCAATTATGCCGCTTTGGGAGTAGATGTGAACCGCCTGGGAGTTTTTGTTTCCCCTCAGTTTCAGGATGTGGATTTCAGAAGAATTCCGGCACAGGAATTTCCGCTTCAGGATAGTATTTCCTTAACAGACGGAGCTCAGTTTACAATTCCGGAAGTGAATGTATCACCGGCATTTTATCGCTTAACATTGGCGGATACGTTGTGTAATCAATTACCTGTTTCAGCACTTCCGGATACGGTATTGCACATTTGTGCCGGAGACAGCGCGCTGGTTCATGTTTTAGGTTCCGGACATCCTTTCCCGGTTTCTTGTTTTTGGGCAGACGGATCACAAGCTCCGAACCGTTATATGCATCCGGCTTCCGTGCCGCAGCAGATGATCGTAAAACTGGTGGATACAAGAGGTTGTTCCATCAAAGATACTGTGTGGATTGACAGCACGGCTCCGGATCCCGTTGCGAATTTTACCTGGGACGACGCTTGTTCGGGCGACTCGGTTTTTGCATTTAACGGATCATCCATTGCTTCGGGAACATTTACGTCTTCCTGGGCCTTCGGGAATAATTCGTTTGAATCGACTTCAGACAGTATTGTCGGAATTTTGTATGCAGCTCCGGGAACGTATACCGTGAGTTTGCATTTGGAATCCAATCACGGATGTACGGCGGATACGACACACCAGGTGGATGTTTTCAGCCTTCCGACTGCTTCCTTTACACTAACGGAAGATTGTTTTAACGGTGGTTTCCAGGTGAACGGAAGTGCTTCAACCGGAATCACGATTCCTTCTCCTTACGGAATTACTTCCTACAAATGGTTTTTGGATAATAACCTGTTGACGAATACCACTCCGACTTTCGGCCTGCCGTCACCAGCTGTTGGAAATCACACGTTTGATCTCGTTGTTTCTTCCGGTGGAAATAACGGATGTAGGGATACTTTGCAGCAGGTATTTACTGTTTTTCCTCCCGATACAGCTTCTTTTACGGTTTCGAATGCCTGTGCAGGTTCACAAGTTAATATTGTGAATACATCCGGAATTCAGAACACGGGTGCTTCTTTCCAATGGATTTTCGGTGACGGAACCACTTCAACGGATATGAACCCTGTAAAAGTGTTTTCCAATCCGGGAACTTATTCTGTGAAACTGATTTTGTCAACAGATGCAAATTGCGCGGACACGGCATTTTCCAGTGTCACGATTTACGGACTTCCGGTGAGCACATTCACAGCAAGTAATTCTTGTTTGTTTGTTACAAATGCACCGCTTCCGTCGCTTATTGATAATACCTTGACGTATTCCTGGAATTTCGGCGACGGTTATATGAGTTCCCAGATCACTCCGCAACATGCTTACGGAAGTGCGGGAACCTATACAATTTCACTGGATATTTCGAATGCAAACGGATGCTCCGGACATTCTGAAATTCCGGTAACGGTTTATAACGCTCCGACAGCTTCATTCAACAATACAACGGCTTGTTTCGGAAATGCAACTCAGTTCTATTCCAATGCGTCCGGAACCGGTTTGACTTATTCCTGGAATTTCGGGGATTTGAACCAGGCTTCGGTAATGAATCCGTCTCATACTTACGGTAGTGCGGGTTCGTATCCGGTTCAGCAGATCGTTACGGATTTGAACGGATGTTCGGATACGGTTGTTCAGAGCATTGTTGTAAATACTTTGCCGAGCATCACTTTCGGAAATATCTCGACTTGTGGATCGCAATATGTGCTGAATGCCCAAAATGCGGGAAGTTCTTATTTGTGGTCACCAGGAAATCAAACAACACAAAGCATCCAGGTTACGCAATCCGGAACGTATTCGGTTACAATTACCAATCCGAATGGTTGTTCTTCCACGGCTTCAAGCAATGTGGTTTTGAACAGCGTTGTTTCTCCGAATTTGGGAGCGGATACGTCGATTTGTGGTCCGATTGTTTTTGATGCTTTGTATACCGGAGCAGCTTATAGTTGGCAGGATGGCTCCACTTCTCAAACATTCCAGGCAAATTCTCCCGGAACTTATTGGGTTCAGGTGACGGACCAGAACGGATGTGTTGGATCTGATACCGTTATCGTTCAGAATGTATTTGCTCCTGCTGCTCCCAATTTAGGAAGTGACCAGGTGATTTGTTCGACAAGCCAATCCGTAACGTTGAATCCTGGAACTTTCTCCAATTATCACTGGAATACCGGGCAGCAAACAGCAACCATCCAGGTAAACACAAGCGGTTATTACATCGTCACGGTGACGAATTCCAACGGTTGTACCGGAAAAGATACGGTACAGGTTCAGTTTTACAATGCACCGCTTACAACTTTACAGAATACTTTAACAGCTTGTGACAATGCCACATTGATTGCGGCATCCAATCCGAATTACGGGTATTTATGGAACGACGGAAATACGAACCAGATCAGAACGGTTTCTTCTTCCGGAACGTATAGCGTGGTAGTTACAAACCTGCAAAGCGGATGTTCAACAGCTGATACGACTGTTGTACAGATCAATCCGACACCAATCGTGAATTTAGGTCCGGATGCAACAGTTTGCTCCAATACGCCATTGGAACTAACAGCGCCGCAGATTCCGGGCGCTTCCTATACCTGGACTTCTTCTTCGAATGCGGTGGTGAGTACGACCGGATCATATACGCCAACAAGTAGCGATACCTACGTTGTAACTGTCAATGCGCAAGGATGTTCTGTCAGTGATGCAATTTCAGTTACCTTGCTTCCTGCGCCTTACATTCCGCAACATCCGTCGGTTTACTATATCTGCGGAACGACGCCGGTTGTTCTGAACGGAAGTTTATTCGGACAAAACAGCTGGTCTTCCAGTTTCGGATTGACGTCACAGAACCAGAATCTTGAAGTCTTTGAAACCGGTTCTTATTACCTGGAAGCAAGTGTCGCAGGTTGTCATGTTGCGGATACGTTCAAATTGGAAACATCACCAAGCCAGATCCAGGCATTGTACATGGTGGATAATGATACGACGAAGAACAATGCCTTGAAGTTTATCGATTTGTCCGATCCGACACCAATCAGTTATTTATGGGATTTCGGAGACGGAACCTTTGACACGATTCCGTACCCGGTTCACGAATATTCTTTTGTCGATACATTTTACACAACCTTGACCGTATCCAACGGAATTTGTATCAGCAGATACTACAAAATGGTCAATCAAAAGGATTTTATGCCAAGCGAGCCGGATGTAGCTCCGGGAATTTCACTTGAAATTGACCAGATGAATGTGTATCCGAATCCTGCTTCCGGCTTACTGCATGTCGAAATAAAACTCAATAACAAAGCAAGTCTGAAAGTGGTTTTAACCAACCAGATGGGGCAGAACCTGAAATCGGATTTCCAGGAAGAAACGAATGCGTTCCTGATGGATTACGATTTGACCGATTTTGCACAAGGAGTTTATTACCTGCAGATCACCGCGGAAAGTTTGAAAGGAAAAATCACCGAAATGCACAAAATTTTAAAAACGAATTATTAATCACCATATGTTCAAACGGATTCACATAACCTGTTCGTTCCTGTTGCTTGTTTTTTACGGAACATCCCAGCAGGTAAATACCATTAATCTCATCCACCAACAGCTGGCTTTTCTGAACCCGGCAAACCTGGCTACCACTTCCGGAAATTCTGTTTTTGCAGATTACCGGAAGCAATGGTCCGGATTTACGAATTCTCCGGAGCAGTTATCCTTGTTGATGGAAGGCGGATTTTTGCAGAATAAGATCGGCTTGGGATTAGTACTTGATCAAAACCAGGTCGGAATGGTCAATCGTTTCCACATCGGAGCCGGGTATCGCCACCGATTGAAATTTTCCGAAACACACAACCTGAATTTCGGATTGCAATTGGGAGCAGAACGAAATGCAATCGATTTTTCCCGCGTTGAGGCTTACGATCCTTCTGAACTTGGTGAAATTCAAACGTCCCAATCTTTAACACTGGCGCGTGCGGTTGTTGGTGTTCAATACCACGTTGCAAAATTTGATATCGGAGCATCGGCCAGCTTTTTCCTGGGGAAAAAAATGAAGTATTTAAACCCGGTAACCAGCGCTTTCATGTCTTTTTCGAAAGTTCCGTATTACAGTTTTTATGTTCGAAGACCGTTTAAACTTTCCGAAAAATGGAAGTACACACCGTCATTGATTTTGATTTCAACGCAAGGACTTCCTGCTTTCATTGATCATTGCCATACATTTGATTTCAATAACCGTTTTGATTTCGGTATCGGGCACCGGCAAACGGCAAACTTGTATCTGCATGCAGGTTTGGTTTTGTGGTCGCAGGTGAAAATCTCGTATGTCTATCAACAAAATTTCTCCAGGTATTCCTCCATTTTGTCCAATACGCATGAAATCGGGATTCGTTTCCAGTTGAAATCGAAAGAAACCGCATTGCCGAATAACTCTTCCCGCAAATCGGATGAAAAGTTGCAGCAGCAGATCGATCAGAATGAAATCCGGATCATAGAACTGAACCGGAAACTGGATTCCTTGCAGCGGCATTTGATGGATCAGCGCAGCGAAATCGAATCAATCCGCAAGGAACAAGTCGACAAAAATGAATTGGAAAAGATGATCCGTGAAGTGAAAAACTCGGATTCTTCCAGTCAAACGATCAAAGTCACTTCTTACGAGGTCATTAACGTTCCGAATGACGCAAATCTCAATAACATGCTGGAAGATGCAAATTCCACTTATCACATTGTTTTGGGGGCATTCCGGAATATGAACAAAGCACAGGAACTGAAAAAGATCCTGAAAAGAGATGCCGGGGTAAACTCCCGATTGATTTCCATTGTGCTTTCGGATCGAACGATGTACATGGTTACGTTAAACGAAGAATACAAGGAGTTGAAAAAAGCGTCGAAGGATTTGCTGGCGTTCAGAAAAGAAAAAAAGAATCAGATTGCAGACTTAATCAACGGTGAAGTCTGGATTTTAAAAATGAAAAAATAATGATGAGCATGTTGAGAATAGTTATTGTTTTAATCCTTTTGATGATTCCTTTTAGTGATGTGTTTGCTCAGGCATCGGTGGGAGGAACCATGTCAAGTCCGGATACGGAAAAATGTATTGGTGTGAATACGGGAAGTATTCAACTGAATGGTTATACGGGAAATATTCTTCGCTGGGAATACAGTTACAGTGGGGGAGATCCGTGGACACCGATTGCGCATACTGCATCCGTTTACAACTTTACGAATCTGTCGGAATCCATTTCATTCCGTGCAATTGTCCAGGTACCGGCAAATTTACCGGCAACTTCTTCCGTGATCCGCATCAATGTGTACCAAACTTCTTTAAGCGGAACGATTTCCGGAGCATCTGAAGTGTGTCAGAATACCAATTATACGCATACGCTTTCCGGAAGTCGTGGAAATATAGTGAACTGGGAACAAAGTACGAATGGTGGGTCAACCTGGACAGCAGTTGTTCAAAGTACGGACAGCACGGTGCTTTCCCGTTCATTTACTCAGAATACGATTTATCGTTCGAATGTGAAAAACGGAGCTTGTCCAACAGTCACTTCACCTTCTTTTATGATCACGGCATATCAGCCTTCTGTCAGTGGAAGTATTTCCGGAACAGATAGCGTGTGTAAATCAGGAAATACAGTAAATCTGAATTTGGGTGGATCACTCGGGACAAATTACAGCTGGCAGACTTCACCTAATCCGAATGGTTCCTGGACAGCGGTTGGAAACAACTCCACTGCGTTCACAACTTCCAATCTTGAAAACACTTCTTTTTACCGGGTTTCGGTGAAAAACGGAGCTTGTCCGCAAAGTACTTCAGCGGTTTACAAAGTAGTAGTTTCCCAGGTTTCAAACGGGGGGACAATCGCAGGAGATATGTTGATTTGTATCGGAGATTCCGTTTTGTTGACCAACGTCAACTACACAGGAATGCTGTTAAACTGGGAGAAAAGCACGAATAACGGTTCTTCCTGGACAGTTCTGAACATTACAAATGATTCTTATTTAGACAATAATGCGCTGACGAATACCTGGTACAGAACTTCCGTGAAAAACGGAGTTTGTCCGGCGGTTTACAGCGCTGTGCGAGCAGTGACGGTTTCGCCGCTTCCGGTTCCGGATTTCTCGTTTTCAAACGCGTGTTCCGGTGTCTTGATTCCTTTTACAAACCTGACTACCGGGAATAATACGTATGCATGGGATTACGGAGACGGAACAGGAAACAATGTGACGAATTCCAATCATACATATAGCAATTCAGGAACTTACACCGTAACGATGACTGCGACGAATTCCAGTGCTTGTTCCAATACGGTTTCACACCCGATTACGGTTTATGCCCGTCCGGTGGCGAATTTCCAGGTGGAAGATACCATCTGTTTGATGGACCAGGTTTCGTTTGCGAATCTGAGCCAGAATACGCAAGGATCCATTGTCAATTATGCCTGGAATTTCAATGGTTTGGGAACATCCAATGTGGCAAACCCGGTATTTTCCCAATTTCCGACCGGAGCAAACCCGGTTAGTTTGAAAGTGGTGAACTCAGCGGGATGCAGCGATTCGATCTCCAAAGTGTTGATGGTGCGAGACAAACCGATTGCCGGATTTGAATTTCAAAACGCTTGTTTGGGGCTTCCGATCGCGTTTTCGAATACATCGTTCGGAGGAAATGCACAGGTTGCTTACAACTGGAATTTCGGTGACAGCCATGGATCAACATTGACAAACCCGGCGCACACCTATGCAGCTTCCGGAAATTACAATGTGTCATTAATCGTTTCGAACAGCTTTCAATGTGCGGATACATTGGTATTGCCTTTGAATGTATTCAATCAGCCACAAATCGACTTTACGGCAAATAATGTGTGTATGGGCGATACAACCTTCTTCACACCGACAGTAACAGGAGTTACGGGATATGCTGCAAACTGGAGTTTTGGCGACGGTTTTTCCGATACAACACATTCTAGTTCTCATGTGTATGGTAATTACGGTGATTTCCAGGTTCAATTCACCGTTGCATCGGATTCCGGTTGTGTGCAGCATATCACAAAGAACGTAAAGGTTTATGCTCTTCCGAGTGCTGTTTTCAACGTCCAGAATGCTTGTGCATTGGATTCAATGGTTTTTACGAATTATTCTTCCATTCCGACGGGTTCGATTACTGCTTCCTGGGATTTGGGAAATAATGTGACTTCTACCGATTGGAGCCCTGTGAATGCCTATGCAACAGAAGGAGTTTACCCGATTCGTTTGGCAGTCATGTCCAATTTCGGTTGTGCGGATACCTTGCTTTCCACGGTGACAATTTTCGATAAACCGCAGGCAATTTTCACCGCTGCGAACGTGTGTTACGGAGCTCCGGTGACATTTACCAACAACAGCGTAGTGATCTACGGAAGCATTTCGAATGTTCTGTGGGATTTCGGAGATAATTCCAATTCAACGATTTACAATCCGCAGAAAGAATACATGAACAACGGTTCTTACGATGTGAGTTTAATCGTTCAGTCGTCCAACGGATGCAGTGACACGGTGGTGCAAACGATCCTGGTTTACGATGCTCCGATTGCGAATTTCACTGCATACAACAGTTGTTTAGGGAATCAAACCACTTTTGACAATACGACGATATTGGATAACGGTTCGTTTTCTTCCCTTTGGCATTTCGGTGACGGAAATACCAATACCCAATTCGCACCTCAGTATTTGTATGAAGATGCAGGAATTTACATCGCGAAATTGGTTGTAACGACAGATTTCGGATGCATGGACTCGATCAGCAAACCGGTAGTCATTTACAATCTTCCCGCAGCAAATGCGGGAGCAGATGCTGAAATTGACAAGGGATATAATACGATACTTTCCGGAAGTGGTGGAATCAGTTATACCTGGTCTCCGTCCAACGGATTGATTTCTCCGAACACGGCTTCGACAGCAGCTTCACCGGATCAGACAACAACGTATCAGTTAACTGTGATCGATAACAACGGCTGTTTGAATTCGGATTCCGTGACTGTTTATGTGGAAGACAGTTACAGAATCAAGCCATTCAACTTACTGACTCCGGATGGAAACGGGAAAAACGATACCTGGATCATTGAAAATATTGAGACGTATCCTGCAAACAATGTCGCTGTATTCAACGAATTGGGACACGAAATCTGGCGCATGGATGCTTATGACAATACCTGGGACGGACGGAACAAAACCGGTGAAATCATCACGGACGGAACGTACTATTACATCATTACTTTCAATGGTTCCGATAAAGTTTACAAAGGAGATTTATTACTAATCCGAAATCACCAATAAGATGCTGCTTAAACGTTTTATTCTAGTCTTTACTGTCCTTTTCTGCTTGCAGAATCCGGTACAGAGCCAGGTCTATCCGACGGTGGTAAATCCGGTGATACTTGGGCCTTGCTCCATTTACTTCGAGGATTTTTACTCGGCAATGAGTCCGAAGTTGAGCGTTTTGCTTCAACTGAACGATATGTCGGTTGCTCAGCGGGATGTTTACCTGAAGATGAAAATTACCGGACCGGGACTAACGATAACGAGTTTAGCGAACTCCAGACCAGCCGTTCCGATTACATTAACAGCCGGAATGCCATCTACCTTGTTCGGAGCTGATATTTCAAGCGTTTTTGATTTTAACAACCTGAATTTTTCGGGAATATCGCGCCAGCAACTGGAAGTCAACGGACGTCTTCCGGAAGGAGATTATACGATCTGCTTCACGATCATGGATTACCAGCACAATATTCCGCTTTCGCATGAAGCATGTGTTCCTGTCCGCCTGGCACTCAGTGATCCACCGACGATTATCAATCCGCTTTGTGGAAGTGTGATCGAGCAGATAACACCGACAAACTTCCTGTTCAACTGGATGTTGACGAATTCCAATTCCCTGGTCGATCTGAGCAACATCAGCTACCAGATCAAATTGTATGAAGTAACACCGCCTACTGCAAATCCGCAAACTGCGATCCTGAATAACCAGGCACTTCCGGTTTGGGAGTCGGAGCCGATTAATGGTTATGTTTACAATTACGGAATCACGAATCCGGCGTTGGAGGTCGGGAAAAAGTATGTGTATACCGTTCAGGCCATAGAACATTCACCGAAATCCCAAATCAAAAATAACGGTTATTCCGCACCTTGCTGGTTCTATTTTGGTTATCCCGAAGGAGGGAAGATCGAATTGACAAAACCGGACAGTTCCTACCAATTTAACCTGAATGATATCGGTCTATTTGGTTGGAAAAGACCAAACAATGCTTTGCCGGGACAATTGGTTTCCTACAATTACAAATTGGTGAAACTGAATAACGGACAATCGGCGCAGGATGCTGTTTTGAATAATACGGCGGTCAATACTTACACGATCAATCCGACAACGGAATCAAATATTCATTACACCTTGCCGCATGCAACGCTGAACGGGTTGGAGAAAATGAAAACCTATGCCTGGTCGGTCGAAGGGAAAGCAGGGATGCAGACCATTGCAAAAAGCAACATATTTACCTTTATCGGCCCACCTCATATTGACCGTTTTTATGCTGCGAACTTTTTGGTGTCTGTGACAAAAATCACAGCCTATGACTCTGTTACACGCACTATTTCGGGAACAGGAAAAACAACCTTGAACAGTTTGGGCGAATCGCCGGAGTTTTCCTTTGAGAATATCCGTTTGGAATCTGCGGGGAATAATCTTTGGGTCATGGTGGGAGGCCAGATCAAAGATGATCTGATTCTTTCAGGCTACAATCTGAATCCAAAAACGATTACTGCCAACGGATTGATGCGTTTTCAGCCGGACAGTATTTTTATCGATTCCGAAGAACTCCGGCTTGGTGGAAAATGCTCCATGCAGCTGCCTTTAATTACGGATAACAACGTTTTGCCATTGATCCGTTCGCGGTATGCGCGTTTATCTCTCACCAATTATTCCTTTGATCTGGCTTTTGAAAACCTGATCGAACTGGATGATAACTTTACGTTTCCGCTTTTAGAACCTTACGGATTCAATTTTATCGTTGAGCAGCCTTCCAAAATAAACATCTACCAAAGTAAATACGAACTCCACCTGGATGGATTTGTAGAACTTCCTTCCAAAGTGAAGGAAATAAACGGTTCATCGGTGTTGATTCCGTATCGCGACCAGCAGCAGGTGAATTACATGGAAGAGAACAACAGTTCGTTCCTGGCTGAACAGATCGATTTCCTGGAAAATTCCGATTTCGGACTGAGAGCCAAAAACTACCTGATTGACTTAACAGAGTTGAAATCTCCGGGAGATTTGGCTGCCGACAGTGTATGGAAAGGAGTGTATTTCTATTCCGCCGATATGATTATTCCAAAGAATGGAGAAGCAACGAACCAATTATTGGCAGATGAGCAGTTGAATGTTTCACTCTTCAATACAACCATCGACTCCAATTCAGTTTTTGTAGATGATAACGGGTTGAACTTTGTGGCTCAGGTTCCGTTTTCTAACGAAAACCCTTTGAAATTCAATACGTTCCCGTCTACGTCCACAATTTTGAGTATTGATCTCCAGGAAAACTTCTTCAATTCAGGAAAACTGGTAGGGAATATCCAGGTTCCGGTTGTCGATACATCACGCTTTTTCCCGTACACGGTTCCCTTGACTTCAAGTGGATTTACCATCGGAAACATCGACGAATCATTGATTGACCTGGCATTTGTGTTTAATGCGGCTGGTGGTGACGAAGAACGTGTAAACATGACGATTACACGGGCAGTATTCCGTGATAAGAACCGCATCGAAATGGATCTGGATGCTTCCTGGCCGTTTTTCCAGACAACACTGAGCAATTTACAAGGATTTGCTGCCTGGGGAAATGGAAATATCGGGTTTGATATTCCAAACGGAGCCGCTTCATTGAATGATCAATCCATCGCAAAAAGCGGTGATTACAACATGGTCATTGATTATGTCGGATGTGGAAGAGACCGCAACGCATACGCATTCGGAATTTCTGCTAAAATGAACATGGCGGAAAACATCTCCGGTGAAAACAGTGCGCCGGTGGTGAATGCATACAGTGTTTACAAGAATCCGTTGTTGTCGGGTGTTTTCACAGGAAATGCCAATGATCCGAATAGTATTCTGACAGGATTCAATCCATCGGATACTTCGGGAATGTCCTCCGCTACGGCATCCAATGCCGCAAACCTGGGGAATGATCTGAACTACTACAGAGACAGTTTGGGAATAAACTATACGGATTCTCTGAATCAGTCGGGAGGTTCGAATGCCTTGATTTCCGAGGGAACGTATGCGCAATTGAAACGAATCGTAGATATCGCGGAGTTTTTCGTTCAATTCATGGATTCTTCCAAAGTGGGGAAGGCAACAGACTATATCACGGTTGCAAAACAAGCTTTGAATTCCGATGCTGTAAAAGGAGCCGTAAACAAGGATCCGAAAGAATACTTAAAGGATATTCTCGAAGATGCACTGGATGGTTTAATCAAAAGAGTGAACCAACCGATTGTCAATGCAACGCAATATGCCACCGGAAAATTCAGGAACCTGGTGAACGACAATGTGACCAACCCGATTAACAATAAGATTGACACCGTCCTGAAGAAAGTCTTTGATAAGATCCAGGAGCAGGCTGCTTCTTATATTGAAGACGAAGCGGCTTTAGGAGTCATCAAAACGATCATCGATGCAGCCAAATCGGCAATCAGTACGGAAATTACGGGATCAGTTCACGCATCCATTGAGAATAATATTACCAAAAAGATCACGGACTTTATCGAGATCGGTATTTCCAAGCAGGTAACGGATTTTGTCTCCAAAGAGATCAAATATGTTGGAATGGAACTGATCAATAATGGTGTTCATGCGGATATCCGTTTGAAAAACATTGTCGATGACGCGGGCGATCTCTTCAAGAATATCGGAGACACGATCGTGCAGGGTGTGAAGAGCATCAGTATGAAAAATATTGTCAACACCGCGAAAAGTTTGGTTGAAGATGCACTGACCGGAATTGATTGGGACAATGTACTGCAAAAAATATTGGATCAGGCAGCTGGTCAGGGACTCAATTCATTGGTGAACGAAGCACTTGGAAATGCCCTGAATGGTTTGGGCGGAGAAGCCTTCTCGTCACTGATGAGCAATGTGAAGTTTGACTTTTCCAATCTCGGGGAGAAGATTCAAAGCGGCGACTTAAGTGGAATAGTCAAGTTTGACCCGACAAATATTACGATCAAAACAAGTGCCTGTGAGATCAAAGGGCAGTTGAAACATACGAAGGATGATCCTGTTTACGGAGACCACTGGCGCGCCATGGTTGAAATCAAGCTGTTGAAACCGGAAAAATTGAAATCCGTATTCATTTCAGCCTTGTTCGTGACCGGGAAAACAGGAAATTCAGCACCGGTTTCTGCAAATTACATTTCACCGGTTGATCCGAATGATGCTGCGGCAGTTGCGGCTCAACAAGCCATGTTAGCAGCGGATTTGGCCGATAAAACATTGTTCAGTTACTGGTTCGCAAGTTTGGATGTAGGCGGATTAAATGTTCCGTTGACTCCGATACCTTTGGCATTGAACGGAATCGGTGGATTTGCGTATCACCACATGCAGAAAGATTCACCGACGGCATTTCCTGTGCCTTGCAGGCGGAACAAGTTGGGATTGGGTGTAAAATTCCAGTTCTCGGATATCCCGATGACAGGAAAAATTGTCAAACTCGACATGCAGCTTGAAGTGATTATCAACGACGGGGCATGGGCCATGGAAATGTATGCCCAGGCAAAAGTCGGGAATAAGGGCGGAACTTCCGGAAACTTCCCGCCAATTGCAACCGCAACGGGAATCATGGGATATTACAGCGCTCTGAAAACCTTCAAAGGAGAAATTGTAGTTGAGTTCAATACTTCTCCGCTATTGTGCGCAGGAGGAAAAATCAAATTCCATTTTGACGGATTGAACCATACCTGGTATGTCAGCGCGGGAACACAACAGGAACCGATTTTTGCGAAGCTTTTGTGTAAAGACTGGTTGTCCGTTTCAGCATTTGTGGAAGCGCAAAACACCGGATTCAAAGCAGGTCTGGACATTAATATCGACATCAAGGCAAAATCACCGTGGATTGATTTCGGAGTAGTGGAAGTGAGGGGAACAGCCGCCTTCTATTTCAAGTTTAATTCGTACGTCGATCTCCAGTTTGAACCGGATTTCCGCCTGAATGAAGCCTACGTTTATCTTGCGGCAGGAGCTTCGATCGGAATAGACTGGAAAACAGCCGTCAAATCAGACAGCTTCACCATTGCAGGGATAGCCATCGCAGGATACGTGCACTACAAGTCCGTTCCGGAAGGAAATCTGAGCGGTGGATTAAGCGGTTCGGTCACGGTATTGGGAATTAGTTGTGGAATCGATTTAAATGTAAATTATGATTTGGGGAATAGATCAGACAATTCGTAAGCAGATACTCCTGGTTTTGATTTTACTGACAGGAATTGCGGGCAATTCTTACGGTCAGGGAAATGTGAACGAATGGGTTAAAACGTACGTAAGTGGAAAAGGAAAGGATCAGCAAGCCTTTACTGCTTTGATGAAGCATAATCCGTCAATGGATGTTGTTAAAGCGATTGGAACTTATGTGAATGATACCAATAACACGACCTTTGAGTATGCTGTTTTCCTTGCTAAAAAGGTAGAAAAACGGGTCGCTGATAAGCCAGGCCGGACATTATTGGTCAGGTCATTGACAGATTGTGCACTGAAACAAGATCCGCAAACCAGCAGAGCTGCGCTTCGGGCAATGACTGTTTTCGATAAAAGCTGTTTCAACGATGCTGTAAAAGAAGATATCCGCTTGATTATCGCTCAACGTAATTCAGGCCGGCAGGAAGCCATGTTATTGCTTGGATACCTGGGGGAATCGGGTGATGTTTCCTACCTGAAAGGATTGGGAAAATACTCGAAGTTGAGCAAGCAGGATAAATATTATCAGCAACTGGCATTGGCTCGTTTGAATGACGGAGAAGCAGTTCAGGAACTTTGCTCGAAAATTCAGAATAAAACCTTCAACGATGAGTTAGTCCTGAATACGCTTCCCGATTTAATCTATACGCGAAACAAGAAAATTTATGACCTGCTGATCAAAGAACTCACGAATGAATCCAAAAACTGCCAGTCTGCAAACAATGATTCACCTGAAATGATCCTTTGTGCCTTCCGGATTATGGAGCAACTGGCTGGAAAGGTTATCGGGTTTCCTGTTCAGGTAGATCGGACGGGAGAAATTGTCGGAGATTATACCGAAGCTTTGACACAAGCGAGACAATGGATTTCAAACTCCAAACTGGAATATTCAATCAACACGAACCAATATTAATTCACCGAGCATGAAAAAGCTGCTGATATTTGCTGTTCTGATTACACTTTTTGCCACTGAAAGTCAGGCGCAGGATACCACAAATACTCAAAATTCCTATTTCCTGGAATTTGTCAAAAAAGTCTATTTCAACCCGACAGTTTTGTTACGGACTCAAAAATTCCGTGACGACACGAAAGTACGGGCTTTGATTCTTCCGGATCTGAACGGGGGGCAGGACAATCATATCACCGGTTTTGAAAAAGCCATGCAGAAGATCATTCGCTTCCTGATAGAAGGAGGTGATCAAGGCTCTGTTCGTTTCTATTTCGATTCGAAGAATACCACAAAACCTTTTTCATTTGTTTGTTCGGATGAATTGTGGTGTAAGTTCCCGGATTCTGCAAAAGACAGTATCGAAAAACGTCTGAATGCACCGTTCCAGGGAACTAATTTCAATCTCAACAGTCACGTACTTTTCGAAACTGCAATAAACGGCGGATTGAATTATGCCACAACCTGTCTTCAGAATTCAGGTGGTGAATGTTCGGAAGAACCGGATAATAAAACCACGGAAATCAATACGAAACCACTTTCGATCAGCCTGCACAATACAAATGGTTCCAAATTCGATATTGATACGAAACAGTTCAATCAGCTTGAATCACATTATGCCAAAGCAACCGACTTGTTTACACAGCAGGATTGGTATGCGCCGGCCAAAGCAATGCTTAGCGGTGCAAGCTCCGATGAACCGATGGTATTAGCCATTAACAAGCACGAAACACTGTTTAAGAAAGAGAATCTGAAGATCAAGATGCTCTACAATAGTTCGGTATTACCTGTTTTGGCAAGCAGTACCAATGATTCCATCCGTTTCAATCTTCCTAAAGATCTTCCCAAAGGAAACCCGATAGAAGTGGTTGTGACTTATAAAAGTACGGTCGACAGTATCACCTACACGGTTGGTTTCTTCATGATCCAGGTGATGGAGAAGCAAACAATGAAACTGAATTTGCTGGCAGCGAACGGTTTTAATGTCTCAGATAAGAAAACACAGATAGAAAATGAACTGAAGAAGATTTACGATCCCGTGGGAATTACCTTCGAAGTGGCGGTGAAAACCTGGGATCCTATTTTAGATTCGGAATGGCCGGTGAATATCCAGGTAGAAAGCAGCGGGTTGCTGTCAAACTATCCGCCTGATTTGCGCGATTGGGTAAATGGAGTCCAGGATCTGGTTGATTACGATAAAGATGAATACTATTTGGTGTTTGGTCTTTCATCAGGAACTTTGGAAGGATATATGCCGAGAGCCCGTAATATTGGTTTTATATTTTCGGGAGCAGTAGATCTGAGTGAAACCGTAGCACACGAGTTGGGACATGGTGTTTTTCACCTGCGTCACATTTTTGCAGACGAAGAATTGGGCGGAGAGAAGAAGTTCCAGACCCGCAATGTGATGGATTACAAAAATGTGGCTACCAATAAGCTGAAAGATTTGTATCTCCATCAATGGAAGTTTATTGATGATCCAGCTTTTGTGAGTTGGTTTGGGGGAGATGATGGAGAAGGAAGCTCTGTAAGCATCAACCTTACATCCGAAATCTTTGCGAAATTTGGAAATCCGATAGATGGAAGTGTTACTTTTTTATCTCCCGCGGGAAAACCAATTACTTTACCGAAAGAAGTTTCTGAAGTTAGATTCTCTTTACCGGATGATAGTTGGGTTGTTTCGATTGATGGCCAATCTGTACCGGTTCAGAGTCCTTACACATCTGTCGGCTCACTTATCGGATTTAAGATTGGAGGAACGAACTATAATGCCAATGTAAATCATGCAAATACAGACTTTTTAGGTTATGAGAATAGTAATGATAAATACTATAAGGAGCATTTATCAAAGAAATTGGCAAGTTACATTCCAATAGTTGTTACACCTGTTTATACGACAACCGGGTTTTCTGTCACAATTTCGCGAACCAATTTGTCTAAAAGTTCATTCCAGAACATTCCTGATTCTAATGATGCCAGTGGAGTATTGAATGATATGTATTCGAATTTTGGGTTCATTAATAAAGCGCTTTTGTCTGATGGAATTACTACTGGTGCAGTAAGTTTTACAACGGATTTCTCAACAGAAACAATAGATGTATTAAACAATCTAATATTTACCGAGGGACCAAGTGAAGTCAATACTTCACAAAATGTAGTTACCGGTTCGACCTTTATCGGAAACCAATTTAAGTTTTCCGGGTTAGATGCTACAACACTTTACATTGCAGGAGCTAATTTGGAAAGTTTATCCGATTATGGCACTTGCCTGACACAATTGGATAAGTTAATAACATCGAGTGCTTTTCAGGCGATTGTGTCACAGAATGATAAAGAGTATGAGAAGGGATTTTATGAACGAATAGATTCGGACCCGCTTATCAAATATTCAGATCGTTTAAAACCGAAGCCAATCGAAAAAGCCCAAAGGGTTCAGTTCTTCGATTCTGAAGATCAGGCAAATTTTGCAAGTTTACGATTCAAAATGTTGTTTTTGAGCTTGAGAGAATACAACGCATTTGCCAACGTTTTTATCACAAATCAATCTCAGTTTGAAACGACGATTAATCTTGAGAGCATCGACATTCTGCTAGCACTTTATGAAGCAGCTGAAAAAATCAGATCGGGAATGGGAGACTGTTTGCTTGAAATGATTAGTGCTCCCAGTAAGTTCGAAATTCTGAAAAAATCAAAAGAATGGACTACCAGTGATTCAAAAGAGGACATTTTAATCAAAATAATTGAGCACACAAGTGCCGAACAATTTGCTGAGCTTTATCCTAAATTATGTGAGAATGGCTATAAGGTAATTCGGGATTTGGAGTCAGATATCTGGTGGAGTCAGTATGATGAATTAGCCAATGCGCTTACATTGAAAATGTTAGCACATCACGAATATTTAGGGTATGAACAAGATAATCTGCCTGTTTTTAAGTTGTATAAGGATAATTTAACCCCGGATGCTTTTGATAATTTTTCGTCGGGAAAATTTAATGAAGATGGAATCCTTTTAAAAACAGAACTGAATGGATTCAACAATAATATTTCGATCCCGAATATTAAACCCGATAAGCTGTACAAGTTTATTGTAAAAGAAGATTTTACTTTTCCGGGATATAACGGCAATATTATTAAGGAAGGAGATACATTAATTGCTCCGGCTTATTGGGCGTATTATATTCTAAACGAAGAAAAGGAAAGCGTTAACTGGTATGTTGCCCGAAAGACCATAGAGGTCATACTGATTGTAGTGACAGCCGGGGAAGCGCTGCCGGCCGTTATTTATATTGAAGCCGCATTTGCAACCTCAGATTTCGTCATATCCATTGCCAGAGATTATGATCCGCATAACGAAGACATCCGTGAAATACAAACTGTTTTTAATGCAGTTTATATGGCTTATGGAATCGGAGCTTTGGCCAAGCTCGGGCTAAGTGTGAATTGGGTTACTCAAATAGCAAAAGGAAAGCAATTTGTCTATAAAATTTACCAGAATGGTTTTCCAAATTTATTGAAAGAACTGAAGAGCTTGTCGAGTACCTTGTCCAAGCAGAAAATTGATGATCTGATAACAAAATTGGATGATGTAATCTTGTATCTCGGAAATTATGTTGGGAGTACGATATCTAAAAACTTTCTCGTTCAATATTTTAGGAATTGTAAGACCTTAGCCAAGTTTTCAAAGTATTACAACAAATCATCCTATTGCAAATTTGTTGTTAAAAACGATGAACTTAGTCTTGTTTTTACAAGAGATGCACATGGAATTACAAAAGGAAGTGTGTTTAAAGTGGCAAACATTACAGATGAGGCCGACGATATTGTTCTGAAAAATGCAAATCTCTATTTAAGTACGAATGACGGGGAAATTATTCTGGATGATATCATTGAATTGTCTTCAATCAGAGTAAGACAGGCAAGTGGATCTGTTATAGAAAAAGAATACCGTATTGTAGTTACGAAACAAGGCAAGGTAAGATTAATTTCCAAGGCGAATTTGCAGACGATCATGTACCAATCAGGGGCTGCAGCAACCCAATTAGCCGGTAAATTGGTTTCAAGAGGTCTTACGAGCTCTGTTGCAGATGACATCGTTATTCGCGTCATGTATATTGATGAAGCTCTTGGCGGTAACAAAATGATTTCTTTGCTGGATGAACTTGCTTCTTCTCCAAATTTTACGAACTCTGAAAACATATTAAAAAGTTTGAATGGTTGTTTTAAGGAGGGAAAGGTTCAAACTGAAAAAGCACTCTCATTAATGAACGAGTTTAATGAAGGTAAATATTGGATCGGACGAGGAGAACATGTAATTGTCTCAAAAGAGTTGACTCCCGGGGCAGACCCTCCAAATGAAGTAGATGTTGTTTTTATTTCAGGTCCAAACAAAGGTATCCTGGAATGTAAGAGGCCTGCAACAACCGGTACAAATGCTGAAAATAATGTTTATGCCAATTTGGAATTAATTATTAAAAAATTCAGAGAGAATGGAAAACTGACTCAACAATGGAAAGACCTGTACCCGAAAAGATTTGGCCAGATTGAAATAGCAAACGGATCATTTCCGAATCTGAACTCTGCTGAAGAGTTTGTAAATGCGGTTAAAGCTAAAGGAATCATAGGAAATGAGGCCGGAGTTAGTAAATTTACTTTGGATGAACTGAAAGGTTTGGAAGAATTACATATTCTTGTAAATGGTAAAAGAATAATAATTAAACCTTCTGATTGGTGATGTTAGAAAATTCAGGTAAATATTGGACGGACGGTGAGATCTTTGCGTCGTGGGGATTTTATTTCAAAGAAGAAACTTTTCTGGCAGATAATATTCCACTCTTTTTAGAAAAATATCTTGCAATCACGTTGAAGTATGGTATTAACTTGCCTTCACTTGCTGTTGAAAATGAGACTTTTGATTTAGAACGTTTAAAGGAAAGCTATTTAAAAAAGGATAATCCACTAAGAGATTTGTTACTTAAAAGAAGCCTCTCGGAATCTTTAGACAAATACATTACCATGTCGTGTGTTTTCTTCAAAAACGAAGAAAAGGAGATCGTAAAGACTGTATATAAAAAGTTGGACTTTTTTTCAGTAATTGCAGATTTTGATGAAAAATGCCTGAAAAATTACTACATGAGTTTGCAGACAAATGCATTTTTCAGTAGGCTTGAAACCTTTAATTCAAACGGTGAAAGCTCTTTTATAGATAATTCCGAGCTCGCGTATTTAAATACGACAAGATTAAATAGTTATTTAAGAGATTTAGCAATATTGATGTTTGAATTTGGCGAAAGTGAATGCTCTTTTAGCGATGATTATCAGGATTATGATGAGAATGGAAAATCTACGTGCTTTGAAGATTTCTTTTTATTGGTTAATGGTGATATCATTTTTTACGAAGATGTTTATGATCTGCTCCCGGAAGAACAAATGTATAAGCCGTTTGAAACAATCAAGGTGGATCTGGATGAAACCAATTATAAAAAATACCTGGAGAGCAGGGGAAACTAGAAATACATCTTTCTTAAGAGTAATCCGGATTTTGTATAATCCATAAAAACGAAGCGTACTGCGATTTCTTCAACATTTATTGCCGGAGTTGTTTAATTAAACGTTAATTAAACATCGGCTTGACAAATAAGCACTATTTTTAGCTACAAAATTTCAAAAATATACATAGTATGAAAATCAAAAAAACAAGTAGTGCATTGTTATTCTTGGCTTTCGGAATGTTCTCCATGACATCCGTTGCGCAAAAAATCACCGTGCCGGCACCAAGTCCATTACAAACATTGACACAGAAATTCGGTTTGGGAGAAGTAACAGTAGAATACTCCCGTCCGTTTGCAAAAGGCCGCACCATCTTCGGAGAAATTGTTCCTTATGGAAAAGTTTGGAGAACAGGTGCGAACGGTACAACGAAAATCACGTTCACAGACGACATTAAAATTGAAGGGAAAGAGGTGAAGGCCGGAACTTACGGTTTGTACTCTATTCCGAATAAAGAATACTGGGAAGTGATGTTGTATTCTGATTTGACGTTGAACGGAAACGTTGCGGAGTACAAAACAGAAAACGAAGTAGCGCGTTTCAAAGTGAAAACGACAAAAACAGCAGTGAAAGTAGAATCTTTTACAATTGGTATCGATAATGTTGCTCCAACAGAAGCTACTTTATCTTTTATGTGGGAAAACACAGCTGTTTCTTTGAAGTTGACAACAGATATTGATGCAAGAGTGATGAAGAGCATCGATGAGTCTATCAAATCCGAGAAGCCGGAATACTTCAGAGCTGCAGGATACTATTTCGAAAACGGAAAAGACCTGAACCAGGCTTTGACATGGGTAAATAAAGCAACAGACGAAAACCCGAAAGCGTTTTACATGTTCTTGTTGAAAGCGAAAATCGAGTATGCTTTGAAAGATAAAGCTGCCGGAAAAGCAAGCGCAGAAAAGACCATTTTATTGGCTAAAGAAGCGAAAAATGATGATTATGTTGCTTTGGCAAACAAATTGATCGCAGAGAACAAATAATAGTCCTCTCGACATATGATATGAAAAGCCCTGACAATTAATGTCGGGGCTTTTTCTTTTCAGATTTTTCTCCTTTTCTTCTCGATACAATCCTGACGATTCACTACGTTTCTGTCAGGATCACTCCTTTAGACTTGTAAAGTAAAATAATAAGAACTTTATAGATTAAATCATCTT